>ERZ1370068.9567-contig-8336_pt1 | contig 39318 bp, 48 predicted proteins | sample MGYA00561227_ERZ1370068 | MGnify/ENA primary metagenome ERZ1370068 (study PRJEB38410, sample SAMEA6850437) | metagenome | study: Metagenomic assessment of the ecological functions of the soil: analysis of the soil microbiota associated with the...
GCTGGCGATGGAGAAGGAGGCCATCGGCTTCTGGCGTCTCCGGCCACCTGCTCATCCAGTGATGCAGCGCGAGCTGGCCCGCTATGCCCGGCCGGCCTCGGCGGCAGCGGCCCGGCGCGGACGACGTGGCGACCGTGGCCGGCATCGTCTCCCAGCGCTCGCGAGCGCCCCACCAAGACCGGCAGTGCCGGATGGCCTGGGTGACGCTCGGAGGACCCGAGCAGCTCGGTGGAGCTGGTGTGCTTCCCTGGCAAGGAAGGCGGCCGCTCGGTGATGGGAAGGACGGGAAGTGGACCCGCCCGGACCGCGTCCGGGCTACGACGCCTGGGAGCCGCCTTGAAGTCCGACGAGCCGATCCTGGTCACCGGTCAGGTGCAGGTGAACACCCGCGATGAGGACAACCCACCGCCGAGCTCATCGTCGAGCAGGTGCAATCGCTGAAGGGAAGTCCGCGACAAAGCGGGTGAAGCGGCTGGAGCTCCGGCGTCAGGGCCGACCTGGTCACCGAGGAGCGGCTGGAGCGACTGTCGGGGCTGGCCAGGGGCACTCCGGAGGCCACGCCGGTCGCAGTGTCGATCGTCCTCCCCGGGCAAGCCGAGGCGCTCATCGGCAACACCGGGCTCAAGGTCGACGCCTCCGACGCGCTGATCAGCGCGGTGGACAGGCTCTTCGGCGAGAAGGTGGTCGAGCTTCGGGTGAGCACGCGCTGGGCCGTCGCCGCGGTCCAGATCGCCGGGTTGCGCCTGTTCTTCGCCGGGTGCCAGTGGGTCGTCGCGCGCCTGCAACCTGCCGGTGCCGCCGGGGTTGCTGGCCCTGGTGCTGCCCCGGCCGCGCTCCTGGTCCGCGTGGTGCCCGAGGCCGCGGTGGCCAGGGGGCGACCTCATCCTCACGATCCTGGCGCGCTCTTCGTGCCTCCGGGCATCGGCCTGGTCCGGCAGCTCGGCCTCCCAGGCCCATGGCGTGCCCTGGTCACCGCGGCCCCTGCCGCGCTCCTTCGTGGGCCAGATCGTCGCCGGCCGGGTGGTCAGCCACTGGACCCGGAGCCCCCGGATGATCGCCGCGAGTCATCGTCCTGGCGGTAGTCTTCACCGCGGCGCTCTACGCCGGATGAACCTGCTCCGGGCGAGGCTGCGCCTCGTCGCTGGCCCACCCGGTGCTGCTGAGCGTCGTGCTGGGCTGCATCCTCTTTCGCTGCTGCCGTCGGCCTGGCCTGACGCCTACCTCGAGGGGAGCGCGCCCATCCGGCTGGTTGCTCGGACCGGCGACGGCGGTCCCGCCCGCTTCTTCCGCAAGCGGCGGTGTCGCCGCCCATCCGCTGCCGGTCGCGGCGGCGGTCGTTGCCGGGGTGGTGTCCACGGCGGCCACCGGCCGGCGCGGTCGGTCGCTGCTCGGCCTGCCGCGGGAGATCCTGGGCTCGGTGTCGATCAAGTCGCGTGACCTTGCCGTAGCGCTGGGACTGAGCGAGCTGGCGAAGCTCGACGATGGATCACCACCTTCTGCGTCTTCCTCGCCGGGCTCACCGGCAGCGGCAGTCGGCCCGAGCCTCCCTCACGCGGGTCGGGGTGCACTCCCCGCTCGCCCGGGGTCTGGCGCTGGGGACGCTCTCCCACGCCATCGGGACCGCCCGGCGCTGGAGAGAGGACGAGCTGGCCGGAAAGCTGCGGGCGTCGTGGCGCTCACCCTCGCCGCTCCTCATGGCGGTGGCGACGATGATCTGGGTCGCAGTCTCGAGCGGCGAATCACCATCGCGCTCGGCAGCGGTGCACGACGTCGATCCGTTCAGCCGGGAGCGCCGTCCCACCAGGTCCGCCAGCGAGAGACCACCAGGTCCGGCTCGCCGATCCCCGCGTCCTCCCAGTGGAGGTGCCCCTGCGCCGGACCCACGCCGTGCGCAGCCCCGCCGACTTCGCTCCCAGCACGTCCCAGGCGTTGAGAGACGAGCCAGGTCTTTGAGTGGCAGGCCACCGCGGGCGACCAGGTGGCGGTACACGTCCGGGCTCGGCTTGTAGGTCTCCACTCGTCGACGCTCACGATGTCGGTGAGCGGGGAAGCAGCCGGGCGTGGGTGAGGAGTGCCCGAGCGAGGCGGCGACGCTGTTGCTGAAGGCGACCAGGCGGTGACCCTGCTCAGCCAGGCGCACCAGCGACTCCGCCGCGCCGGCGAACGCCGGAGCTTCCGGTAGGCGTCGAGCAGACCCGCCTCGGCCGATCGAACGTCGACGTGCCCAGCACCGCCGCGGTGCTCCGGGAAGGCGCGTGCCCGGGTGACCTGATCGAAGTCGGCATAGCGGCGCATCAGCGCCGGCGGAAGGTCCAGTCGATCTGGCGCTCGCGCCACACCGCCGCGAATCGCTCGGCGAGGTTGCCCACGCGTTCGCAGCGCGGGTCGTCCATCCCCAGCGGGTCTGACCAGGGTCCCGTAGACGTCGAATCCGAGGGAAGGCCATCGGTCCTCCGCGCGGGGCAGTCGAACGTACCCGCGGCATGCTCCCGCTGGCGAGCCGCTGGCGAATGGTCTGGATGAAGGCTGTTGACCGAGCGGCGCGTTGGTGTGGCCGCTCCAGGCTCCCGACGACCCTGGATGACGGACTCCTTCCCGCGCCCGGCGACTCCGTGGCGAATACTTCACCCCCGGCCCCGCTGGTGGAGGCGGTGCTGTCGCTCGCGCCGCGACAGATTCCAGACCTGCCAGTCACCGTGGTGGACCTGAGCTGCGGCGATGGGGCCTTCCTGGTCACGCCGCGGCTGCGGCCCGCCACGGGCAAGGCCTCTTCGGCCTCGAGCCGACGACGAGCACGCCGCGCTGGCCCGTGCCCGGTCCCAGCGGGCAACGGTGCTCGTCGCCGAGTGCGCTGCGCGGTGGGTGGGACGCCCTCACCGCGGGCCTGCCGCCGGAGGGGGTCGAGCTGTGGCTGGGGAATCCCCCGTACAACGGCACCTCGCCGCTGCTGGAGCCAGGACGCTACGGCATAGTGCTGCCAGCCGCCCGGGCCTCGATCCGCTCCTTCCGCCAGGCACCAGCGTCCGCGACGACTACGTCTTCTTCCTCCTCCTCGCTGCGGAGCGGCTGGCCGCCCGTGCCGGCGCGCGTGGCCTGGGTCACCTGGCCACGCTGCTGGACAGCTTCCTCCATGCGCCGCCGCAGCTGGCGGCCCTGGACGTGCTGGCTCTGAGGACGTGGTCGACCTCGGCGCGGGCGCCTTCCCGGCACGCGGTGCGGACCTGCATCACTGTCTGGAGGAGCCACCGCGGGCCGGTGCAGGCCGCGACCTTCCGCGATGCGGCGAGGCAGGACTGTCCGCGCCGTCCGAACGCTTCCGTCCCGTCGGTCCGGAGTGGTGCCTGCCCTGTCCCGGCAGATGCGGCGCGGCTCGACGCCGAGTGGTCGGACGCGCGGCGAGCCGCTGGATGTCCTGCTTCCCGGTCAGCTGCGCGGGCCTGAAGACGCGGTTCGACGAGCTGCTGGTGGACGACGACCCGGCGCGCCTCTCGGACGGGTCGACGCGCTTCCTCCGCGCGAAGGACCTGCGCCGTTTGCCCGGGACCACGGCATCCCCGCCGCGCTGCTGGGCAAGCCCGCAGCCTCCGCGAGAACTCCGACCTGCCGCGACGGGCCGACCGGCGCTGCATCCGGCCCTTCCAGGGTGGGCCGGAGCCTGTCATCGCGGAGCTGCCTCGCCTCGGCGCGCGCACTGCTACCTGGACCGCCGTCTCATCCCCCCGGGAGAATCACCGGATGGTGGGGCACCTTCGACTCCCACCGCTCGGCGGTGAAGCTGGTGTTCAACGTCGCGCGAGCTACCGCTCGCCGCGGCCCTGCTCGAGGCGCCCGGCTGTGTCCCCGCGCATCGCCATGCCCGCTTCGCGCTCGCTCCACGTTCCGCGGCGCATCCTCGAGCGCGGGCCGGGCCTCGATGGGCGACCGCTCGGCGCGCTCAGCCCCCAACCTTCCATCGGCGGATCGGCCTGGGCGAGCCGCCTCGGCTCCCCGCTGCGGTACTCTCCGGCGATCGTGGCCTTCGTCAACTCGCGCGAGGTGCAGGAGGTGTGGGCGCCCGCATTCGGACGGACCCGGATCCTGCCGGTTCCTCTTGTCGACGATGCAACGCAGGATGAAGAAGGTGTCGATTCCGCTGTGGCACCACGCGAGGCCGTCTCGCTGACACGCAGGCTTCGGTAGGCCCTGCTCGCAGGAGCGGGACCACGGGGAGTGACGATGAAACGCGCCTCGCTGGCTGCTGGGTGGACTGTTCCTCCTCACCTTCTCCCTCGCCGCCTGGGCACAGGCGCCGACGCTCTCCCCTGCGCCGTCGGTCACGGTGGCGATCTCCGACGCCAAGTGGCACCCGACTGGGCGACGTCCGCATCACCGAGACGCCCCACTGGCTCGCTGCATCCACGGGCGCGCTGACCGGCGTTCCGCCCGGCAGAACACGCCATCCATGCGCACGAGCACCGGCAAGCGCGAGCCGCCCTTCAAGACCGCCGGCGGCCACTTCAATCCGGGCAAGAAGGACCACGGGGCTCTGGTCCCGACCGGCGCGCACGCCGGCGATCTGCCGAACGTGTCTCGCCGCCGCCGACGGCACCCCGAAGTTCGAGCTGCTCGCCCCCGGGCTCACCCTGGCGGCCGGCCCGAACAGCGTCTTCGACGCCGACGGGTCCTCCGTCGTCCTGCACGCCAAGGCGGACGATTACCGGAGCCAGCCGGCGGGCGACTCGGGCGACCGGATCGGCCTGCGGCGTCCCCGCCCGGCCCTGAGGGCAGCCCCCGGACGACAAACTCCTGCAAATGCCCGGAACCCTGGCTGATCCACGGGTCACCAGCACCACTGAACGGGCTGTCAGTCCTCCCGAACAGGGTGACCCCCATGGACCGCGACGGCCGCCCCGGCCCGCCGATCGAACAGCAGTCCCTCCTGGCGGAGTGGACCTGGTTCGCCCCGGCGCCCCGGCCGGCCAGACCGTCCACGTCGATGCCCGCTGGAAGGTGCTTCGCCGCGGCCCTGGCCCCTGGTCGTCGAGCGACGGCCGGCGGGCGCGCGCTCCTGCCAGCGACCTGCCCGCCTGGACGCAATGCCCCCGCTGTCACCGGGTCGGTACACCCGCCGCGACTTCGGGGTGCGATCGGTCCGTGGCGCGACGCGTCCCTCAGTCCTGGTGCAGGAGCTGCCGGCGTGCAGGTGGCCGCAGCGCCTGCCGCGCCAGGCGAGCTGGCTCGATCACCGAGCAGCAGCTCTTAGCCGCCGCGTGATTGCCTCGCCGAAAAACGTCGCAAAGCAGGTACCGAAGCGAGCGCGGCGCCGAAAACGTCGACTGCAGCAGTTTTCTCGGCCCGCGCTCAGATGCAAGGCGCGGGAGGCCCTCGCCGCAGCGCGCACAGGTGCGTGTGAGGACGAAAGCGAGGGGCTCCGGCAACGCAGCAGATGAACCGCGCAGCCGTTTTTCGGTCTGTCCGCGTGAGCGGCGTGCTGAAAACGCAGCGAGCAGGTTCAGATGCAGCGTGGGAGGCCCTTTCGCCGCAGCGTACACAGGCACGTGAGGACGAAAGGAGGGGCCCGCAACGCAGCAGATGAACCGCGCAGCCGTTTTTCAGCCGCCGCTCAGATGTAGCCGAAGCGCTCGGCGCAGCAACCACTCGGTACCGAGCAGCGCCGCCAGCGCCAGCAGCCAGCCCCAGCGGTCCCACACAGCGGGACGCGTCCTGTTCGACCCACCTCGACCAGCGGCGGGTCGAGCAGCGGACGTCCGGCAGCGCCCCAGTGGAAGCTGGCAGGCCCGACCGCCCGTCACCCGCGCCAGCTCGGCCAGCAGCTCGGTGCGCACCGAGGCGTCGGCCAGCTCCGGCCCGGTGGAGCGCACCGCCACCGCGTCGTCCGCCTTCGCCGAGCTCCTTCCCCCGCAGCTTTCGCCGTCGCGCGCAGCTTGTACGCCCTGACCGGGATGTGGATCGAAGTTCACCCGCGCCATCGCCGTCTGCGTGCTGGCGACCGCCGATCGCGTCTGGAGCACCTTCCGATCGGCGAGGGAGAAGAGGTCCACCTCGCACCTCGGCCGCTCCGGCCGGCTGGTAGTCGGACTCGGCGCCGTCACCACCGCCCCGGGGGCGACCAGGCTCGACCGTCGGCGGATCAGCCAGTACTTGCGGCGGAGGTGGAGGCCGGGATCGCGCACCAGCCAGCGGAGGGCGTTGCCCCAGAAGCGGTCGTGGTGACGGGTCTGCCCGCCGGTTCGCCGGGCGGTGAAGGCCCAGGTCCAGCTGTCGTCGGTCGATCAGCGCCAGCGCCCGTCCCCGGCCGTACTCCCAGAGCGGCGAGCAGCGGGCCGGCCGGCCGTCGACGCGGCGCGGTGGGTGCTCGAGGAGCACGGTGGCGCCGGGCTTCGCCCCACCAGGTTCCGTGCCGCCGGCTGGAGGCAGTGCTCGTCCCAGGACGCCTGCGGCCGGATCTCTCCCTGCACCCGGGTGACCGGGCGACGGAGCCCGGTCGGCGGTGACCTTCACCCGGAACGGCTCGACCAGGGCCGGCTCCCGCTGGATCCACCGGCAGCGCGCGGGTCGAGCACCGGATAGATGGCCCGCCCTCGCCGAAGGCATGGTCGCCGCCGATGACCACCAGCCTCGCCGCCCCCTGCACGTAGGCCTCGAGACTCCGCTCGTAGCTGGCGATGGAGAGCGCCGGTCGGCGTAGCCGAAGTTCTGGAACACCACCACGTCGAAGGTGTGGAGCTTGGTGTCGAAGATCTCGTCCATCGGGAAGGGAATCAGCGAGAGCCCCGCTCCGGATTCCGGGTCTGGGTGCCATCGGCGGAGGTCCGAGGATGTAGAAGGAGGACCAGGGTCGACGTTGGGGTCCCGCTCTGAGGAGGCCCCGCAGGAAGCGCTCGTCCCAGCTGGGTCGCCCCACCACCAGCAGCACCCGCACCCGGTCGCGGATGATCTTCGAGCACGAAGCTGAGCGGCTGTTGTTCTCGGTCACCGCCTGCCTGGAAAGACCGGCGCTCCCACCGTGTAGACGAAGCGGCCGGTCTGGTCGGGGGTGAAGGTGAACGAGAGCGTTTCCGGTCGTCCTCGCCGTCAGGTGCACGGTGCGGGTCCCCACCGTCACTCCCTCCCGCTGGAGAACGACCGGGACGTCGCGGCCCTGGAGCCCGCTGGCCGTGCAGCCTCGAGGTCCACGGTGACCGCGTTGCGGACGAAGGCGAAGTCGTCGACCTTGACGTTTTCCACCGCCAGGCCGATTCAGCGCGGCTCACCGACCCGCACCGTGCGCCACCGGAAACCCGGAGCCCGCGGAGCTCCTCGGTCAGCCGGGGTGAGACCGCCCTGCAGCTCGGCGTTGTCGGCGCCGTCGGAGAGGAGGATGGCCTCCGCCGAGCTTGACGCGCTCCTGCCGGTCTCGGTGGCCTTGAGCGAGCGCAGCGCGGCCATGAGGTCGGTGCGGCTCCGCCTCCGGCGCCCCCGAGACGCCTCCGCCGACCGGTCCGAGCTCGGGAGAGAACCCCAGCACCTCCACGTTGAAGCTATCTTTGAGGCCTTCCAGCCCCGGGGCGAAGCGCTGCAGCGCCTCGGCGGCGGCGCTGGCCCGGCGGGGCCTCGGCGTGGGAGCCCTCACGCCGGCGCTGCGGTCGATCAGCACCGCCACCCGGTTCTTCACCCGCACCTGCGCCAGGTGCCGCAGCCCCGGCTCGAGCACGAAGAAGAGCGCCATCGCCCCGGCGAGGAGGCGAGAGCAGCAGCAGCACCCGGCGCCGCAGGTCGAGGGCTCGCGGGGAGCCCGACCACCGCCAGCACCACCCCGAGTGAGGACCAGCACGCCCCAGCCCCACCACGCGCCCAGAGAGGCAGGCGGCGAGGCTCACCAGGCGCCAGGCGGTTGTGGCGCCTCCGGTCATCTCCGCTTCTTGAGGATGAGCGGAGATGGACCGCGTCGTCCCTGTAGTCCAGGCAGAGCGCGTACATGCAGACGTTGATGCCCACCCGGACGGCCAGCTCGCCGCTGCGGCTCGTCTCCCGGGCGACACCTCGTAGAGCGTAGGCCCCCGACTCGCTCACGCCCCACGCGCCGGCGAGGTCGTTCTGCGAGTAGAGCACCGCGGTGCGATTGCCGAGGTTCACCGCCTTGAGCTGGGGGTGACAGGAAGAGCCGGCCCGGCGCCGAGTCGAGGAGGAAGAACGCTCTTGTAAACGACGTGCGCTCGCCGGCACCGGCTCCAGCGGCGCGCCGGGGAGCGACCTTCGCCAGGTCACGGCGGAAGGAGCATCGAAGCCACGGCCGAGGAGCCGTCGTTGGCGTCGGCAAGGAGGAAGCCTCGAAGACCAGGTAGCGGCGGAGCGCCTCGACCTCGGCGCTGGACAGCGGCGGGTGGTCGCCGTCGCTCGCCCAGATAGAGGAAGGGGTGGTCGAAGAGCCGGGGACTGGTCAGTGGCATCGCCCGTGCCTCGGCCACCACCTCCACCGACGTCCGCCGCTGGAGCTCCCAGGGCCGCGCCGCCGGAGGCCCGACATCCGGCCGTCCCGCAGCGCCCGCCGTGCTGGGCCACTGCAGGGACGAAGCGAGCGCCGTCGCCGAACCTGAACGCCCGCGCGCCCAGGGTGAGGAAGGGGAGGCTGCGGAGGAGCGTTCTTCGAGAAGGGAGCGACACCACGGCAGGGCTTAGCACGCCTCCAACGAACAGCTGCCGCGACGCGCTTCATCCAGCAGCGGTTCTGGCTGTATAGAGCCACCCCCGGATGACGACACCCCTGCCGCCCTCCCGGACGAGGCGCTCCGTCGTGCCCGCGCCGCGCTGGAGGTGGGGACGCGAGCCGCCCGGCGGCTTGCCCAAGGAGTGGTGGCAGCCGGAGCGCGCGAGGCGGTGGCCGACGAGGCCCGGGCCCTCCTGAAACGCACCGGCGCTGCCCTGGGATCCATCGCGGTTACGGCGCCCCGGCCGCGGTGTGCTTCCTGGTTCCGGTGATCATCGCCATCGCCCGGAGCGGGCATCCGTGAGCCCCCGCCGCACGCGCGAGCCCGCCCCGGCCCTCCGCGGCGGAACCGGCGGCGTTCGCCCGCTGGGGTCCCACGTCCAGGTGGGGCCTCGGCCGACGCGGATGGCTGGTGCTCGGCGCGGTGGTGCTGCTGATCAACCTCGGTGCTCCATCTGGTGCGTGCGGAGCGAGCCCCGCCTCGAGGGTCCAGTCCCCTTCACCGACGACTTCACCGATCCGTGCACCGTGGGGCGAACTACGACTCGCTGGCGGCTACCCCAGGGTGGTGAACGGCCGAGCTCCTCGCCGGGCACGAAGAACAACCCTCTCTGGCTCTCCGCCGCCCTGCCTCAGGACGTGGTGGTGGAGGTCGCGGCGCGTCCCATCAGCACCCGAGGGGGAGATCCGGGTGGTCCTCTTCGGAAGCGGAAAGGAGCCGGAGAGCGGGTACCAGGCAGTCCTGGGTCCTTGGAGCCCGAACGGCTCGCCGGCCGCGCCTCGGCTCCAGCCTGGTCCGCCTGGACGAGAACGGGCCAGACGCTCTCCCGCTGGCTGGCGACGGGCCCGCGTCCCGGGTGACCTCCGCTCGGCGCGGCTATCGGCCCGCCTCGTGACTGCGCGTCGAGGCACCCTCGGCGCCGCTCGACCCCAGCCACGTCTACCAGATGCGCTTCGAGCGCCGCGGGCCGGTGCTCCGCTGGACCGTGGACGGGCGCTGATGGCCGAGCTGAACGATCCCGTTCCCCTCGGCGGCCCGGTGGCACGACCGGCTCGGCCTTCCAGCGGCGAGTGGGACGTCGTACTACGACGACCTCGCGGTCCCCCGCCACGGGCAGGCGCCTTCGCTCCGGCGGCGCCTCCCCGCCGGAGCCCGCGGCCGGCCCGTTCTCCGACGACTTCGCCCGCAGCGCAGCTGGGCCCGGACTGGCTGGCCACCGATCAGCGGCGGTGAGCGCTTCGCCGAGCAAGGCGCTGGTGGTGCAGAGCGCGCGCAACCATCCGGTTTGGCTCCGTCGTCCGATCCCCGACGACGCAGTCATCGACTTCGACGCCTGGACCGACAGCCCCGAGGGCGACATCAAGGTCGAGGCCTGGGGTGACGGGCCGCTCGTCTTACCAGGGCCCGACCCGCGCGGAGCGTACGAGGCGACCGGCTACGTCCTGGTGATGGGCGGATGGCGCAACACGCTCTCCGCCATCGCCCGCCGCAACGAGCACGCCAACGACCGGGTGGCCCGCGCCGAGCCAGCCGTCGAGTGCGGGCCGCCACTACCACTGGACGATCCGCCGCCAGGGCGGAACGCTCTCCTGGCTCGGTCGACGGGCAAGCCCTTCCTGACCATGACCGACCCGCAGCCGCTGCGGGACCCGGGCAGCGCTCCTTCGCCTCTCCGGCTGGGAGACGCGGGTGCACTTCGCCAACCTGCGGATCCGGCCGCCCTAGCAGCGGGCACGAGACCACTTGCATTGAGCGGATGATCGCGCCGAGAACGAGCGAGGGCCGACCTGATACGAGTGGCTTCGGCGCTAGCCCTTCGGCTCGGCGACCAGGTCGAAGTCGGGCATCTCCGACTTCGAACGTACTCCCGCATCCGGGAGACCAGCGCGCGCCTCGATCTGCCGGGCACGCTCGCGGCGAGACGCCGAAGTGGTTGCCGATGTCCTGGAGCGTCATCGGCTCTCGGCGGTCAGCCGCTTCTCGAAGATGTAGCTTCTCCTTGCCCTCCGAGCGTCTTGCCGAAGCTCCGCCAGCTGCTCGCGGAAGAGCTGCTTCAGCTCCTCGGCCGCCAGCCGCTCGTCGGCGGCGGGGAGCCGCTGCAGGGCAGGAGGCGGTCTCGCCCGGGTCGTGTCGCCGTCGTCGCCCACCGGCGCGTCGATGGAGACCTCGTCCGGGCCCGAGCCGCTGGTCCATCTCCACCACGTCCTGCTCGGTGACGTTGAGCCGCTCGGCCGAGCAGCTTGGGCGTGGCCTCGAAGCCCTGCTTGACGAGCCGCTCCTGCTCCTGGCGCAGCTTGAAGAACAGCTTCCGCTGGGCCTCGGTGGTCCCCAGCTTCACCATCTTCCAGTTGTCCATGATGTAGCGAAGGATGTACGCGCGGATCCACCAGGCGGCGTAGGTGGAGAGCTTCACCCCGCGCTCCGGGTCGAACTTCTTCACCGCCTGCATCAGCCCGATGTTGCCCTCCTGCACCAGGTCCAGCAGCGACGAGGGGATTGCGGTGGTACTGTGGGCCAGCTTCACCACCAGCCGGAGGTTGGCCGAGACCAGCCGGTGCCGCCGCATCCAGGTCGCCGGTGCTCGCGGTAGTAGACCGCCGAGCGCGCTCCTCCTCCTCGCGCGTGAGGAGCGGGTGCCGCTGCACCTCGGCCATGTAGGCCGCCATCGGGTCGCGCGCGGGCGATGCCCGCTCGGCACGCGCGCGGACGCCGGCGCAGCGGTGGCCTCGGCTGCCGTCCAGCCGCCAGCTCCTCGACTCGCCGACCTCCGTCCTCCCCGGGGTCGGCGCTCCTCGGAATCGGCTCCGCAGTCTCCGGCGCCTCGCAGGTGGCCTCGACGGCCGCGGTCCGGGCACTCCTCCTCGCCGCCCTCGCGGGAACGGGCGCACCGACGCTTGCGTGCGCGCGGGGCCGCGAGCCTTCGCGGCGCGCGGCGCGGTGAGCTCCGGGCTTCTTGCGCGCAGGGCGGCATCGGGTTCGCAGACCGCCATGATTGCCACAGTTCGGCTCGAGGGCTATGCCGCGGAGCCGATGAGTGACAACTGCCCGCGACCCGAGCGCGGCGACCCTACCGGCCCCCCCGAGCGGCCTGCCGAGTACCTGGCCGACGATCGGCTTCGACGACCTGGCCCTCTCCCCGCGATCCGGCGCGCGCTCGCCGAGCGTGGCTACGCCACACCCCACCCCGGTCCAGGCCCAGGCCTTCGAGCCCGGTGATGCAGGGCAAGGACCTCATCGTCCGAAGCAAGACCGGAACGGGGAAGACCGCCGCGCTTCGGTTGCCGCTGCTGGAGAAGATGCGACCCGGCGGACAAGGCGGTGCGCGCGCTGGTGCTCTGCCCCACCCGCGAGCTGGCGCTTCAGGTCGCCGCGGAGATCTCGGCGACCTGGCCAAGTACAAGCGGCATCCGCGTGGCCGCCATCTACGGCGGCGCGTCGATGAAGGCAGCAGGAGGACGCGCTGGAGGCAGGCTCGCCCATCGTGGTGGCACGCCCGGGCCGGGTCTACGACCACATCCGGCGGAAGAACCTCAAGCCTCGAGGGCTGCCGCCACGCGGTGCTCGACGAGGCGGACGAGATGCTGAACCAGGGCTTCTACGAGGAGGTCACCCGGATCCTCGACCAGCTCCCCAAGGACCGGCAGGTGCTGCTCTTCTCGCGCCACGGTCCCCCGGAGATCCAGAACCTCATCCGCGCAGTACACCACCACGCCGGAGATGCTGATGCTCTCCGGGGACGTCCTCACCGTCGACCACATCCACCACGTCCGCTACGACGTGAGCGACGCGTATCCCAAGCCGCGCAACCTCATCTACGTGCTGGAGATGGAGGAGCCGGACAACGCCATCGTCTTCTGCAACACCCGCGACGACACCGCGCTGGTGACCGCGGTGCTCAACCGCAACGGCTTCGACGCCGAGCTGCTCAACGGCGACCTGCCGCAGAAGGAGCGGGAGCGGGTGATGGCCAAGGTGAAGCGCGGCGAGGTGGCGCTTCATGGTGGCCGACCGACATCGCCGCCCGCGGGCATCGACATCTCCGACCTGGAGCCACGTCATCAACTACTCGCTGCCCGAGGACCCGGCGGTGCTACCTGCACCGGGTCGGCCGGACCGGCCGCATCGGGAAGAAGGGCACTGGCGCTGAACCTGGTCTCCGGGCGCGGGAGCTGGGCACGCTCACCGCGCTGGAGAAGAAGTACGGCATCGTCTTCGAGAAGCGGCAGATGCCGTCGCCCGGACGAGGCGCTGCGGATGTGGACCGAGCGCCACGTCCGGGAGATCCAGAGGTCCGCGTCCGCGGGCAGCGTCTACGAGGGGTTCCTCGGCCTGGCCGGCAGCGCTGAAGCAGCGCTCCGGACGCCGACGACACTATCGCCTTCCTCCTCAAGTTCTTCTTCGGGCACCTCCGGATGGACAAGCGTCCGGGCGGCGGCCGAGGCCGGACCGGGCCCATAGCGGGCAAGAGGAGCCGTCCCCGCGCAGCCGCGACCGGAGCGCTCCCGGGGCGACCGTCCTCCCCGCGCCGAGCGACGAGCGACCGAGCGGAGCTCGGCCCCCGGGAACGGCGGGAGCGGCCCGGCGCGGCGCGATCGCCCGCTGGACGGTGAGCCGCCCGCCGTCGAGGAGCGCGCTCCACGGCCTCCCCGCGCCGCCGCAGAGGCACCGGTCCCGGGACAGGTGCGGATGTGGCTCAATCTCGGCACCGCCGACGGCCTCGATGCCCGGGACTCGGCCGCGGCGCTGGAGGCCCTGGGGGCACCGGCCGGCAAGCTGCAGCGGACCGACCTGCGGCCGACCTACGCCTATCTCTTCGTCGCCGAGGAGGAAGCCCCGGCGTTCGAGTCGCTCACCGGGAAGACGCACGGAACCAAGACCCTGAAGTTGGAACGCGCCCGGCGGCGCTGAGGAGTCCAGGATGCCCGACCGCCCCACGCCCGAGGCGCTGCGCCGCGTCCCCCTCCTCTCCACCCTCACCGACGCCGAGCTGGCCGCGCTGGCGGCGGGGGCAGTGCTCCAGCAAGTGGCGGCCCAGCAGCCCCTGTTCCGGGAGGGCGACCCCGGCGATGGCCTGTTGCTGTCCTCTCCGGCTCGACCGAGGTGGTGAAGCGGATCCCACCGGCAAGCATCAGGTCCCTCGCGGTCTCGGCGCGCCGGCGGTGCTGGGAGAGATGGCGGTGCTCGAGCCGGGCGGGAAGCGGACCGCGTCGGCGCTGGCGGTCACCCCGGTGGAGCTGGCCTTCCTCTCCGGCGCGGAGCTCCGGCCACGGTGGCCGGCGGAGAGCCGGCGCAGCGCTGAAGCTCGCCGCCGGCATCGCTCGCGTGCTGGCCCGCCGGCTCAACGACGTGAATGCCCGGCTGGTGCAGCTTCTCAGACCGCCGCGCCCCACATCGAGCAGCTGCGCGGAGTTCCAGCGCGCGCTCGAGCGCCGTGGGCACCGATGGCTAGGAACCGCGCGCGGGTCGTCTCGGAACAGGGCGTTGACCTCGCCGACCCGGAGCATGTCGCTGGTCATCGCCTCGGTCCGTCCCCTGGAGAGGGCCTCGACCGCGATGCGGCGGAGCAACGCCAGCTCCGGACTGCAGCGGACCACAGCCGAGGCTGACCTTCCGACGCCGGCCCGAGGCTGCAGCTCCTCCACCGAGGGCACGGCCTGCAGCCGGCGTAGACGTTGAACGGCAGGGGAGATCGCGCCGGCGAACCGGGTGATCTCCTCGAGCTCGGTCCATCCCCGGCACGAAGATGCCGTCGGCACCCGCCTCGGCGAACATCCTCGCCCGCGCCAGGGCCTCCCCGAACCGCCCCTTGGGGTCCGCCTTGGGAGCGAACGTAGGCATCGGTGCGGGCGTTGATGAACAGCCGCACCCCCAGCTCGGTGGCGAGCGCCCGGAGGACGCCGATGCGCTCGAGGATGTCCCGGGAGGGACCAGAGGCCCGCCTCCCTGTCGACCCCGTCCTCGATGTTGATCCCCGACCTGGACCGTCCCGATGAGCGTGCGCACCACGCTCCGGACCTCGTCGGCATTGCTGGCCATAGCCGGCGCTCGAGGTCGACGGTGACCGGGACCTTCACCACCCGGCAGATCCGTGCGCAGGCAGGCGAGGAATTCTGCGGCAGGAATCCTCTGGCCGTCGGCATGTCCGAGGGACCAGGCCATGCCGGCGCTGGTGGTGGCGAGCGCCGGCGCCCCGGCCTCCTCGATCACCCGGGCGCTCACCGCGTCCCAGGCGTTCACCAGGACCAGCGGTGCTCCACCCCGGTGCAGTCGATGGAAGGTCTCGGCCCGTTCCTGCGCTCATGGAGGTCGTCATCGCGCCAGGAACAGTAGCGACGCGGCCACCGCTGACTTGGCGATTCTTGCCGCCGCAGGTCGGGGCTATCCGGCGGGCGTGAACTGCTTCACGACCTCGTACATCCCCGGCTCGAACCGGGCGAGGGTGAGCGCCTCTCCAGCAGTCGGGCGGAGTGCCGGACCGGCGCGCATGGCCTGCGTAATCCCTCACGCTCCGCCACTGGCGCGACCATCGTCACCTTCGGTCCCATCCAGGCTGCGATGGAGCGTCGAGCCCAGGAATCCCGGAACGTGGATGACGAACCCATCGGTCGCCAGGACCAGCAGCTCGACGAGCTCCCGCTGCTTCGCCGCCCTCGACGGTGAAGACGTTGATCACCGTGACCGGACCGCTGGGGCTGTTCGCACCACCCATGGGGCACGCCGCCTCCGGCTACGCCGGAGCTCCCGGCCCGCGCCGGACCGCCTCGCGCAGCGCCCGCACGCCCGCGCCCGGACCTCCCGGATGGGCGAACACGCAGGTCCCGGCCACCAGGACGTCCGCGCCCGGCGGCGACCGCCAGCGGCCCGGTGACCAGGTCCGACGCCGCCGTCGACCTCCAGCTCGCAGGCCGGCGCCCGCTCCCGCAGCAGCGCCCGCGCCCGGGTCAGCTTGGGCAGCACCTCGCGAATGAACTTCTGGCCCCGAAGCCCGGGTTCACCGTCATCAGCAGCAAGAGATCGAGGCCCTCGAGGACCTCCTCGACCGTCCCGAGCGGGCGTCGCCGGGTTGAGCCCCACTCCCACCTGCTTGCCGAGCTGCCGGACCTGCTGGATCGCCCGGTGCAGGTTGGGCGTCGCCTCCTGGTGGAGGATGAGCAAGATCGCCGCCTGCCCTGGCGAAGTCGGCGGTGTACCGCTCCGGCCGCTCGATCATGAGATGGATCTCCAGTGGGAGCTTCGTCCCCCGGCGCATCGCCTCGACCACCGGGATGCCCAGGAGAGGTTGGGGACGAACAGCCCGTCCATCACGTCGATGTGGAAGCGGTCCGCGCCCCGCGCTCCGCGTCGGCGATCTGCTCTCCCAGGCGCAGGTAATCCGCAGCGAGGATGGAGGGGAGGATCTTCACGCGCTCATCTGGCCTAGTCCGGCCGCCGCGGCCCGGTCCACCAGGAACGTCACGCGCGCCCTGGGTGGGCGCACCCCGCGGGCGGGAACGTCCTCGCACCGAGGCACCGCCCTGAGCACCTCGTGCAGCGCCCACTCCTTGTCCGCTCCGGCGACCAGGAAGAGGACCTCGGCCGCCGCATCCAGGACCGGATAGGTGAAGGAGAGTCGATGGCGTCCGAGCTGCTCCACCCAGTTGGCGATCACCCAGGCCTCGCTTCTCCGCCAGCGCCGGCGCGTGGTGGAAGAGCGAGGCGGTGTGCCCGTCCGGTCCCGAGCCCGAGGAGCATCAGGTCGAAGCGCGGGAAGCGTCGCCGCGGCGGGGAACAGCTTGCGCAGCGTCTGCTCGTAGTCCGGGCCGCCTCGACGGGGGCAGCTCGCCGCGGATCCGGTGCACCCGCTCCGGGACAGCCCCGGGGCCCTGAGCAGCGTCTCCTTCACCATCCGGTAGTTGCTGTCCGGGCTCGTCGGGCGGAACCGGTGCGCTCGTCCCCGAAGCAGATCTCCATCTGCTCCCAGGGGAGCCGGGCCGGCCGCCAGCCGGGTGTAGAGCGCCCGCGGCGTGTTCCCTCCCGAGAGGGCCAGGGTGAAGCGGCCCCGTGCGCTGGCCACCTCCCAGGCCCGGTCGTGGACCCACTGCGCCGCGGCGTCGGCGAGCGCCTCGGGATTGTCGACCACGCGGAGCCGGGGCGTATCCCATGGCGGTCAGCTCTCTCCGAAGGCCGCCACGTGGGCAGCGCCCCGGAGCGCGGTCCGATCGTACATCACCACCTGGACCGGAATGGTCTCCATCAGGCCCGCATCCGCCCCTTGGCCAGGAAGGCGGCCAGGAACAGCTCCGGGTCCTGGAAGCGCGGGGAGGATCTTCGGGGGAATGCCTCCGCCGAGGAACACTCCTCCGGTGGCGAGCATCGTCAGCGCCATGTTCCCGCCTCCGCACCGTAGAGGGAGACGAACAGATCGAGCGCCTGCCCGCAAATCGGGTCCGCTGCCCGCCAGTGCGGTGGTGGAGATGACCGCCGCGCGGTCCTCGCGGGCGAAGCGGGCGCCCAGCGCGCTGGGCTCGGGAACGCCGGAGCGCTCCCGGAGGAACTGGTAGATGCGTCACCAGCCGCTCCGCCGGAGACCAGTCGCTCCACGCTCACCCGCCCCGTGACCCGGGCGATGCTCTCCATCAGCTCCGCCTCCAGCCGGTTCCGGGGGCGAAGTCGGAATGCCCGCCCTCGGTGGCGAAGGGACGGTGCCGCTGCCCGTCCCAGTAGAGTCCGGCGGCGCCGAGCCCGGTCCCGGCCGAGAGGATCGCCCGGTTGCCCATCGCCCCGGGGGTCCCGGCCTGGAGCACGGCGAAGTCCTTGGCCTCGAGGTGGAGCATGCCATGGGCGTTGGCCTCGAGATCGTTGAGCAGCGTGACGGTGCCCACGCCGAGGATGGCCGCCAGGCTGGCCGCGTCCACCACCCAGGGCAGGTTGGGGTGACGCTGCGCCCCCGCGGACCGGCCCGGCGACCCCCAGCGCCGCGGCGGTGGGCGCCGGCCGGACCTCCTCGACGAAGCTGCCGGACGATCGGTCTCCAGATCCGGCGCCGAGCGGCTGGAGTAGACTCCTCTCGGTCAGGGCAGTGGAGCCGGCCGTCGACGACCTCGAAGGTGGCCAGGCGGGCGTTGGTGCCTCCGATGTCACCGGCGACGATCACGTCCCCGAAGTTCTCCCAGTGACGGCCGTCGCGCTCGAGCAGCTCGTCGGCTCACCGGGCCCCAGGTCCCGGCCGGATAGTTGGGAAAGCTCCGCGCCGGCAGCGCCTTCCACACGTCGAGGATCGGCTGCACCATCCCCCAGCCCGCCTCGACCATGTCCGCCCGCTGGAAGAGCGTGGCATCGCCGATCATCGCGTCGTAGAGCAGCGTCTCGTAGCCGGTGCTGGGCACCTTCCCGAAGTAGTCGGAGTAGTCGAAGTCCATCTCCACCGCGCCCATGGTCAGCACCGGCCCGGGCACCTTGGCCCCGAAGCGCAGGCGCGATGCCCTCCTTGGGCTGGATGTGGATGAAGAGGCGGTTGGTGGTGAGGTCGCTCCACCGAGGTGTGCTGGAAGAGCATCGCCGGGGCCTGCTTGAACTGGATGACGATCTCGGTGATCCGCCGCGGCAGCCGCTTCCCGGTCCGGACGTAGAAGGGCACGCCCGCCCAGCGCCAGTTGTCGATCATCAGCCGGCAGGGCGACGAAGGTGTCGGTGTGGCTGTCGGGCGGCACGCCCTTCTCCTGCCGGTAGCCGGGCACCTTCTTCCCTCCAGCTCGCCGGGCCGTACTGGCCGCGCACCGCCTCGCTGCAGCACCTCCTCCGGGGTCAAGGGGGCAACGGACTTGAGCAGCTTCACCTGCTCGTCGCGCACCGCGTCGGCGCTGAACGAGATCGGCGGCTCCATTCCCACCAGGCTCACCAGCTGGGCGATGTGGTTGGGCACCATGTCGCGCATCGCCCCGGCGGTGTCGTAGTAGCCGCCGCGGCGCCTCGACCCCGAGCTCTCGGCCACGGTGATCTGCACGTGGTCGATGTAGTTGCGGTTCCAGATCGGCTCGAACAGCCCGTTGGCGAAGCGGAACACCATGAGGTTCTGCACCGTCTCCTTGCCCAGGTAGTGGTCGATGCGGAAGATCTGCCGCTCGCCGAGCACCGTCGCGCACGCACCTGGTTGAGCTCGATGGCGCTGGGCAGGTCGTGGCCGAAGGGCTTCTCGATCACCACCCGCCGCCAGCGCCCGTCCTCCTCCGGGCCAGCCCGCCTTGCCCAGGCTCTGGACGATGGGGCGCGAAGAAGGTCGGCGAGACGCGAGAGGTAGAAGAGGTAGTTCCCGGCGCGCCGACCTGGGCGTCGATCTTGGCCAGGAACTCGCTTGCAGCGCCGGCGAACGACTCGGGCTTCGTCGCGTCGGCAGAGTGGTAGAAGATCCGCTCCGCGAGCGCCTTCCAGGCGGCCTTCAGGCCGTCGCTGGCAGAGCACCTTGTCGTCCGGGCTTCACCTCCGTCGCGGAACTGGGCGTCGGTCAGCGGCAGTGCGCGAGCCACCCCACCACCGCGATGTTCCTCGGGAGGAAGCCTCCGTTCTGGAAGGTTGAGGATGGCGGGATCAGCTTCCGCCGCGATGAGATCGCCCGAGGCACCGAAGATGACCAGGATGCAGGGGTCGGCGGTGCGGTTGTGGGCATGGCGTCGCGGCGGCCTGGGGCTTCTCGCGTCACTTCTTGAGCTCCACGTGTCCGCCGAAGCTCATCCGCATCGCCGAGAGGCAGCTTCTCGGCGAAGGTGTGCTGCTGCCGCGACCGGAAGCGGGCGAAGAGCGCCGGCGGTGAGCACCTCCGCCGGCACCGCCTCGCCGACCGCCGCCTCCACCGTCCACCGACCCTCGCCGGAGTCCTCACGATCCCGCTGTAGGCGTCCGAGGGCCGCGGTCCTTGGCCAGGGCGATGCTGGTCAGGTCGAGCAGCCAGCTGGAGATCACGCTCCCGCTGCGCCACAGCTCGGCCATGTCGGCCAGACGTCGATCTGGTAGCGGATGCTCCTCCGGCAGCTGGGTCGAGGTCGGCGTTCTTCAGGATGTCGAAGCCCTCGCCGTAGGCCTGCATCAGTCCGTACTCGATGCCGTTGTGGACCATCTTCACGAAGTGACCCGAGCCCGACGGGCCCGCAGTGCAGGTCAGCCCTGATCGGCCGTGCCGCTTGGCGTCAGCCCGGGCGTCGCCGGGATGTCGCCCTTGCCCGGGGCCAGCGTCTGGAGCACCGGCTCGACGTGCGCGATGGCTTCGCTTCGTGCCGCCGACCATCAGGCAGTAGCCGCGCTCGAGCCCCACACGCCGCCGCTGGTGCCCGGCGTCGACGTAGCGGATGCCCTTCTTCGCCACGCTCCTTGGAGCGACGGACGTCGTCCTTGAAGAAGCTGTTGCCGCCGTCGACGATCGTGTCGCCCGACTCGAGCAGCGCCGCGCGAGCGCTGCACGGTCCTCGGTGGGCCGCCGGCGGGCACCATGCATCCACACCGCCCGCGGCTTCTGCAGCTTGCGCCACGCATGTCCGGCGAGGCTGCCGCCGCCCGTCGCGCCCTCCTTCACCGAGCGCCGCGACCACGTCCGAGCCGCGGTCGTAGACCACGCAGCTGTGTCCGCCCTGCATCAGGCGGCGGACCATGTTCGCGCCCATCTTGCCGAGGCCCACCATCGCGATCTGCATGTGTGTCTCCCTCCGTAGACGGCGCTTGTCCACTGCCTCGGCCAGATGCCTGAGCCCCGCAGCCAGGTCACCGTTGAGGTGGACCTGACGCAGCGCGCCGCTTCCGCGTCCGCCAGCACCTCGAGGTCGCCCGCGCGCCTGCGCTGCCTTCACCACGCCGAACGTGTACTTGTGCCCGGGCACCGGGCAGTTGCACCGGGTCGTCGGCAGGTGACCTGGAGGAAGACGCCGGTGTTCGGCCCGCCCTTGTAGGCCTGGCCGGTGGAGTGCAGGAAGCGCGGCCCGAAGCCGAGGCAGGTGGCGACCGCCTGGCGTCGCGCACGCGGATCCGGCGCAGCGCCTGCAGCGCGGCCTCGGTCTGCGGCGTTCATCGGGACGTAGGCGAGGATGCGCCGAGGTAGTCGCCCGCGCCCAGCCGCCCGAGGTGACGCCGCAGCACGCTCGGCCAGCGTCTGTGCCGCCCTGGAGCGCGCGCGGCGTTGCGCCGCGATCGGCGTAGAGCGCGACCGCCACCGTCCTCGAAGAACGGCGTCTGCGCCGGGCAGCGCGCCGGTCTTCTCGTAGGCCTCGGTGAGCTCCTTCGGTGGCGATCTTGCTCGCCTCGACGTCGGGCTGGTTGAAGGGGTTGATGCCGAGGATCGAGCCCGCGACGCGCGGTGGCGATCTCCCAGCGGAAGAACTCCTCGCCGATGTCGAGCGTGCCGTCGACGCGCGATGCGCACCACCGGCTGTCCGGCGCTCGGCCAGCGCGGCGACCGCGGCGTCCTGCGCGGCGTCGGCGCCGACTCGAGCCGCAGGTAGGCGAAGACGCCGGTCGTCGCCGTACGTCGTCCGGGCGCCGAGCGTGCTCGCGGTCGACCGGGATCGATGCCCTTGCCCTGCTTGCCGGTGGACTCGGCCGATGAGCTGCTCCAGCCAGGCGCCGAGGTCGCGCGATGCCGGGCGAGGCGATCGAGCGTCAGCCTTGTCGCGCCCGCCGCTTGCCGCGAGTGCCCAGGACCGCGCCGAGGACGACGCCCGGGTTCTTCGACGGCCGGCACGCCCGCGGCGCGCAGGCCTGACCATCTCCAGCGTCCGCTCGAGAAACGTCTGCGACGTCGACGCCCATCACCGCCGCCGGCACGATGCCGAAGTTGGAGAGCGCCGAGTAGCGGCCGCCGATCGCTGGTCACGCCGGGGAAGACGCGCCGGAAGCCGTGCTCCTGCCGCTACCGTCTGCAGGTTCGAGCCGGGATCGGTGATGGCCACGAAGCGCTGCCCGGCCTTCTCCGCGCCGACCGCTCGCCACGCTTGGCCCAGAAGAAGTACGCATGAAGATGTTCGGCTCGAGCGTGCTCCCGCACTTGCTCGGAGACGATGAACAGCGTCTGCGCCGAGGTCGATGCGCCGCTCGAGCGCCTGCGATCTGCACCGGGTCGGTGGAGTCGAGGACCAGGAGCTCGGGGCAGCCCGGTCACCGGACCGAAGGTCTGCGCCATGACCTCGGGACAGAGGCTCGAGCCGCCCATGCCGAGCAGCAGCATGCGGTGAAGCCCTCCGCCGTCGACGCCTCGGCCAGGCGCCTGCACCGCGGGAGGTCGACCGGCGCTGCGTGGTCGACGACGTCCAGCCAGCCGAGCCACTTCGCCTCGTCTGCGCCGGTCCACAGCGAGGCGTCGCTGCGCCCACAGGCGCTGCGATCTTCTTGCCCTGCGTCCCAGTCGGCGAGCGTGCGCTTGACCTCGGCCTGGAGCGGCCGGCGGGCGAGCTGCAGGCGCGATGCCGTTCACCGCGCCCGCTGCCGCCGCAGCTTCGCTCGCCACCGCGTCGAGCAGCTTCGTGAAGCGGCTCGGCGAAGCTGCTTCACGCCCGTCCGTCGAGCAGCTGGTCGGTGATCGCCTTCGATCGAGATGCCCGACTGCTCGAGCTCGCGCATCACCGCGTCGGCGCTGCGTCGACGACCCTCGTCGAGGGCTGGCGCGCAGCCTGCCGTGGTCGCGGAAGGCGTCGAGCGTCGCCGGCGGGATCGGTGTTCACCGTGTCGGGGCCGATCAGCTCCTCGACGTAGAGCACGTCGCGGTAGCGTCGGGTTCTTGGTGCCGGTGCTGGCCCACAGCACGCGCTGCGTGTGCGCGCCCTTGTCGGCCAGCGCCTGCCAGCGCGGGCCGCGGAGAAGATCTGCTTGTAGCTGCTGGTAGGCCAGCTTGGCGTTGGCGATGGCCACCTTGCCCATGAGCTCTCCGAAGACGGCCTCTGCTGCCGGGTGCGGCGCCCGCCTTCTGCGCGCGCGGCGATGGCTGTCCACCAGGCGTGTCGATGCGGCTGACGAAGAAGCTGGCCACGCGAGGCGACTCTGCGACGACGTCCTCCGCCGCGCGGCGCCGCTCCTCCAGGCCCGCGGATGTACGCCTCGGCCACCGGCGTACGTACGCGTCCTGGCCGAAGAGCAGCGTGACGTTGATGTTGATCCCCTCGCAGATGAGCGCTGCTCGATGGCCGGGACGCCCTCGGCGGTCGCCGGGCACCTTGATCATCACGTTGGGCGACGGCGAGCGCCTTCCACAGCCGCCGCGGCCTCGACGATCGGTGCCTGCGTGTCGTGCGCCAGGGTGGGCGTCACCTCGAGCGAGCAGTAGCCGTCGCGGTGCCTGGTCGGCGTCCTAGACCGGCCGGAAGCACGTCGGCGGCGTCGCGGATGTCGCGCGACCGACAGAGCGTCTAGCGAACCGTCGCCGGCCGGGCGCGCGCGCAGCACGGCGCGAAGCAGGTCGTCGTAGTCCGAGCTGCCCTCGACCGCCTTCTGGAAGATGGTCGGGGTTGGAGGTCAGGCCCTTCAGGCTCATCGCTCGTCGATGAGTCGCGCAGCTCGCCGGTGGTCACCAGGCTCCGCCGCATGAAGTCGAGCCAGATCGCCTGGCCGTGCTGGGCCAGCTGCTGCAGCAGGATTCATGGCCTGCTCCCGTACAGCGTACCGGCGCCAGCTGCGAGCTCTGCTCGCGCGCCGCGCCACGACGTGGTCGGTGGTGAAGCCGAAATGCTGGTCAGCAGATCCTTGAGCGGCGCCGAGGCGCCGAAGCTCCTCATCCCGATGATCGCTCCGGTCGGGCCGGCGTAGCGCATCCCAGCCGAAGGTCGCGGCCTGCTCGACCGCGACGCGGGCGGTCACCGCGGCGGGCAGCACCGACTCGCGGTACTCCGGCGGCTGCTGCTCGAACAGCTCCCAGCAGGGCATGCTGACCACGCGGGCCCGGATGCCCTCGGCCTTCAGCGTCTCGTACGCCTCGACGCACGAGCGCGCACCTCGCTGCCGGTGGCCGATCAGGAGCACCTCCGGCTTGCCGCCCTCGGCATCGGCGAGGACGTAGGCGCCCTTGCCGCAGCCCGCTCGGCGGCGCGTACTTCGTCGCGGTCGAGGGTGGGCAGCGCCTGCCGCGTGAGGCTCGAGCGCCGACCGGCTCGTGCTGCTGCTGCATGCATCACCTCGCCAGCGCTTCGACGACCTCGTTGGCGTCGCCCGGGCGGATCACGATCAGCCCGGGCATCGCCCGCAGCGAGGCCAGCTGCTCGATCGGCTGGTGGGTCGGCCCGTCCTCGCCGACGACCGATGGAGTCGTGGGTCATCACGTGGAACGACCGGGATCTCCATGATCGACGCCAGGCGGATCGGCGCCCGCATGTAGTCGATGAAGATGAGGAAGGTGCTGACCCGAACGCGCGCAGCTTCGACAGCGCCATGCCGTTCACGATGGCGCCCATCGCGTGCTCGCGGACGCCGAAGTGGATGTTCCGCCCGCCGGGGTCGTCCGCGTCGAGGTTGCGGCTCGCCCTCGATGGTGAGCCGTGTCTTGGTCGAGCGCGCTCAGGTCGGCCGCGCCGCCGATGAGCCAGGGCATCGTTCTTCGCGAGCGCGTTGAGCACCTGCCGCGAGGACGTCGCGGGTGGCCGATGCCCTTCGCGTCGGCGGGGAAGGCCGGCAGGTCCTTGTCCCAGCCGTCGGGCAGCTCGCGCGCGCTCGCATGCAGCTCCAGCTCGTCGGCGAGCTCGGGATACTGCTTCTGGTAGCGCTCGAAGAGCGCCATCCACGTCCTGCGCGCAGCTTCCTGCCCGCGGGCGCCGATGCCCTGGTCGAAGTGCTCGCGCGACGCCGTCGGGCACCAGGAACTTGCGCGTCCTCCGGCCAGCCGTAGGTCCGCTTGGCGGCGCGGACCTCGATCCTCGCCGAGCGGCTCGCCGTGGGCGGCGCTGGTGTCCTGCTTCTTCGGCGCGCCGTAGCCGATGTGGCGAGTCGACGACGATCAGCGTCGGGCCGCTCCTCGTCTGCTGGAAGAACTGGAGCGCGCGTCGCGAGCTGCCCGAGGTCGTTGGCGTCGGCGACGTGGGTCACCGCTCCAGCCGTAGGCCTCGAAGCGCGTCGCGACGTCCTCGCTGAAGGCGAGGGCGTTGCCGCCGTCGATGCGTGATCTGGTTGTTGTCGTAGATCCAGCAGAGGTTGGAGAGCTTGCAGGTGGCCGGCCAGCGAGGCGGCCTCCGAGCTGATGCCCTCCATCATGCAGCCGTCGCCGACGATGGCGTAGACGTCGAAGTCGAAGAGCGTGAAGCCGGGCCGGTTGTAGCGCGCGGCGAGCCAGCGCGCTGGCGATGGCCATCCCGACCGAGTTGGCCGCGCCCTGGCCCAGCGGACCGGTGGTGGTCTCGACGCCCGGTGGTGAGCCGGTACTCGGGGTGGCCGGGGTGCGGCTGTCGAGCTGGCGGAAGCGACTTGATGTCGTCGAGCGAGACCGCCGGCGCGTCGAGCACCTTGCCTTCGCGTCCACCTGCCGCACGCCCGGCGAGGTGGAGCGTGGAGTAGAGGAGCATCGAGGCGTGCCCGTTGCGAGAGCACGAACCGGTCGCGGTTGGTCCAGGTCGGGTCGGCCGGGTCGTAGCGCAGCACGTTCTGCCACAGTGCGTAGGCGACCGGGGCGAGCGCCATCGGCGCTCCGGGTGCCCGGAGTTCGCCTTCTGCACCGCGTCCATGGAGAGGGTGCGGATGGTGTCGATGGCGAGCTTTTCGATTCCTGGCTGGGGCACTGGGACTCCGATGTGGGGAAACGAGGCTCCGGACGGCGTGCCTGGTTCTGGCGCACCGAGGGTCCCGATACAAGGCGCTCTTAGGTGACGGTCGGCCGGGTGGAGGGTTGCGTCCCGGCTTCAACAGGGTCCCTTGCCCCGGGGTTCTGCCATCCTTCCGTGGGACGAGGTTGCCCGTAAAGTTCGCACTGAGCGATGTCCGACACGCGCGCTGCGATCCGCGAGCTGCGCTCCCTCAGCGAGAAGCGAAGTACGCCAGGGACTCAACGCCGAGGAGCGCATTCGACTCGACGAGCCTCCGCCAGCGGCTGGGCCTCCCGCCCGAGCCGGAGGTGGGGTCAGGCGCCCTCGGCCGGTGCCCCCACGGCGCCTCAGGAGGCGAGCGCGCCAGGCTGTCCGCCGGCCCAGCCTGGCGGAGCGCATCGACGCCGCCGCGGATGACGAGGCATCTGCCCCGCCAGTGGACTCGAGCGCCCTGCCGCTCCCGGCACCGGTCGCGACCTCGCCCCTCGTCTCGGCCAGCCTGAACGGCATCGCCACCCTGCCCATTCCGCGGTTCGATTCGCGCCGATCCGCTCCCGGTCGCGCTGCGCGGCCCCCGCCGTTCCGAGCCGCCCCCGAGCAGGTCGAGGCCGCGGCACCCGTCGAGACCCTCACGCCGTTCGAGGCGACCGGAGACTTCCTCCGAGGCCCTCCTGCCGTTCGAGCCGACCGGGACTTCGGCCGAGCCCTCCTACCGTTCGAGCCGACCGAGACTCGGCCCCTGGCGACGCCACTCCCGCCGTTCGAGCCGACCGAGACCGCCGCCGAGGCCCCCATCGCTCGAGGCGGCGGCTCGGTGCCTCGAGGCCTCCGCGCCGTTCGAGCCGACCGAGGCCGCCGCCGAGGCGCCCCATCGCTCGAGGCGAGCGAGCTCGGTGCCTCGAGGCCTTCGCGCCGTTCGAGCCGACCGAGGCCGCCGCCAGGTCCCCATCGCTCGAGGCGAGCGAGCTCGGTGCCTCGAGGCCTTCGCGCCGTTCGAACCGACCGAGGCCGCCGCCGAGGCCCCCCATCGCTCGAGGCGGTCGAGCCCGCCGCTGCCGAGGCCTTCCCGCCCTTCGAGGCGGCCCCGAGGCGCCGCCAGCGGAGGACTCCTTCGCGGCCGAGGACGCACCGCCGGGCGCGGAACCGGTCCTGGACGCTGCCTCGATCGACGCCAGCGGCCGCGGACGAAGCTCCGTCGCAGCTTGCGCCGGAGACTCCCGCGGAGCCGTTCACTCGGCGGTCCGATCTCGACGAGGTCGCTCCGGACAGCGAGGCCGACGCCGGCGGCTTCGGTTCCTCCGGGTCCGAGGGCGCCCTCGGTTTCCTCGAGGAGGAGAGTCGCTGGGCGCCGCGGAGCTCCCGCCCGACAGCGCGCTGCCAGGAGAGGCCGCCTCCGACGGATACGGTGCAGAGCCGCTGCCACCCGATTCGGGGTGGTGGCCGCCATCCCGGCCGAGGAGGGTACGGCGCTGAACCGCTGACCCCGCCGACCCGGGGCTCCTTCCAGCCGACGGGTCCCTGCAGCGCCGGGAGAGCTCGATCCTCGCCGCCGAGGACCTGGGCGCGACACCGCTCGACGTCCCGGATCCGGAGAGACCGGTGCTCAGCCGCTCGACGAGAGCGGACCCATCGAGCTCTCGGCTGCCGACGTGATGCTGCTCGAAGACGAGCCGCCGCGGACCGACCTCTCCGATCTCGAGCTGGGGGCGATGCGTCGGAGCCGCGTGCCGCTGGCCGAGGCGCACGACTTCGTGCAGTACCAGCGCGCCGACGAGGGGCCATCGCCTTCGAGCCTCCAGGACGACGAGGACCTCGGGGATCCCGCCCTCCTCCAGGCCTCCGAGGCCGAGCTGGCCACCCAGGCCGCGCCGTTCACCCCGCGACCGGCGGCGCCCAGCCTGCGCGTTCCGGCCCCGCCTCGACCAGCGCGCCATTGCCGAGGGCCGTCACCGCTCCGTCGATGCCGGCGGCCGCGCCAGCTGGCCGGCATCCCCGCCGCCTCGGTCCCGCAGCCCGCCCCCCTCCCGCCCGCACCGCCTCCGCCAGCCCGCGCGCGCCGACCGATGCCGCGCCCGCCCGCGCCACCCCCGGCTCCTCCCGCGGCAGCCGCTCCCCGGCCGCCGTCCGGCCGACGCCGCTCCGGTTCAAGGCTCCACCGACGCCCGCGCCGGCGCTCGCGCCGACTCCGCTGCCCTTCAAGGCACCCTGCTGCCCGCGCCGGCGCTCCGGCCGACACCGCCTCCGTTCAGTGGCCTGCGACGGCCCCGACGCCCCGCCCGCTGCCGCAGCCGCCGCGCCGGGCACCGATCGGTCCCGAACGGCGTTTCCGTCCTCACCGCGACGCCCCCGTCTCCACCGAGTCACCGCCGGTCAAGAGCGGGCCCTTCGCCCGACCGCCGCAGACCGCTGATGCCGTCCGTCGCTGGACACGATGGACGACGAGCCCCGCCCTTTCGCGCCATCCCCGGCCAGTCAGCCGGCGGTCTTCGGCGGGGCCTACCTCAGCCCGACCTTCGTCGAGGGCGAGCACCGGGTGGTGCTCCACACCCTCGAGGGTCAGGTGCGCCGGGGCACGATGAGCGATGTCGACCTGCTCGACCCGGTCATCCGGCTCAGCCCAGCCTGGCGCCGACCCCGACGCCATCCCCGCCGACCGGATCAAGGCCATCTTCTTCATGCAGGGCCGGGCGACTCCGCCGCTACCGCAGAACGGCCAGCGGATCCGGGTGTCCTTCTCCGACGGCCGGCAGATCGTCGGCTTCTCCGAGGACGTGGAGGTGGGCGAGAACGGGTTCTTCCTCGTCCCCGCCGACCTCCGCACGCACACCGCCCGGATCTACGTCTTCCGGGCGGGCGTTCCACTCCATCACCCGGCGTGAGCCTCGGCGCGGGGCGCCAGCGCGCTGGCGACCGCCGCTACTTCGCTGCGGCGCTCGTTCTTCACCAGCTCCAGCTCGACGTTGACGATCACCTCGTCGCCCACCAGCACGCCGCCTGCCTCGAGGGACTTGTTCCAGTTGAGGCCGTAGTCCTTGCGGTTGAGCTTGGTGGTGGCGCTGGCGCCCTGCGGGTCTCGGCGGGCTTGTTGCCCGACGCGGGGGTGATCGTCGGCGTCACCTCCGCGTCGAAGACCACCGGCTTGGTCACTCCGTGGATGGTGAGGTTGCCCTCCACCTTGAGCTTGTTGCCCTCGCCCTTAGTGATCTTGGTGGACTTGAAGGTCATGGTCGGGAACTTCTCCACGTCGAAGAAGTCGGCCGACTTGAGGTGGCGTATCGCGCTTGGGCTGGCGGGTGTCGATGGTCGTCGCGTCGACGCGTCACCTCCACGGTGCTCTTGGTGATGTCCTTGTCGTCCTGCTGGATGGTGGCGGTGGTCTTGCCGAAATCGCCCTGGACGTTGCTCACCATCATGTGACGCACCGAGAACGGCGGCGACGGAGTGAGCGGGATCGGCCTCCCAGGTGGAGGCGGCGGCGGGCAGCGCGAGAAGAACCAGGGCAGCGAGCGGGAAACGCACGGTGTCAACCTCCGGAACGGCGGGTTCGAGTCTGCCTCTGGATGCCAAGACACGGTGGCCGATTCAACGTTTCTCGTCTGGAACGGACTGTCCGCTCCAGATCTGTCTCAGCGGGCGCCGGGACCTACTCAGTGGAGGTAGCGATCGAATCCCCGGGAGTGTTCCGCTCCGGGCTCACCAGCTTCAGGTGCTTCGCTCGCGAGCGGAGCTGCCGCTGGAGCCGCCATCCTGGAGTCGGAGCAGCCAGTCCGCCGGCCCGCCAATCCTGAGGTATCGCCCAGGTCAGCAGCAGGCCCAGCGGCGGAGGGCACCACGACGCGAGAAGCCGGCGAACGCGCCGCTGAGGAAGACGAAGCCCACCCCGATCAGGGCGAAGACGTTCCCCGAGATGGCGAGGCCCCAGAAGTTCGTCTGGCGGCGGCCCCAGCTCAGGCCGTAGGCCACCCAGCGCCACCGAGGCCATCACCGTCCCACCGGCGTACCGGGCTCCAGCTGCAGGCGGAGGCACCAGCGAGCCAGCACCACGGTGCAGCACGCCCGCGGTCACGGTGGTCCCCACTGCGAAGAGTGCCATCCGCCGAGCTGCCCCAGGTCTGCTCCAGCGCGGACCGCCGAGCTGCCAGAGGATGAGGGCTCCGAAGATGACGCCCAGCGGAGAGGTCTCGACGAAGGCGTAGGTCAGCGGCTGCCAGAGCCACAGCCGCTGCACCACCGCGATGGGCACGAGGCAGCAGCCGCTCACCGAGGCGTCTCGCGTCCCAGCGCGTGAGATGACCGAGCCCGGCGACGAGCGACCAGCGCCAGGGCTGGCTGCCGCCGACGCTGCATGCCGGGGAGGACGGGGCGGAAGGACCGTCGCATGGGACGCATGGGCCAAGAGGTCTGCTTCGGGAGACGGCCTCGCGATGCAAGTCCCCGGCGGCGAACGCGTCGTCCTAGCTCGTTCGGCCGGAGCCCTCTCCGGTGCCGGTAGAAGAGGTGATGGTCGGGACAGTGGAACTCCTTGTCCGAGCTCTGGGTCACCACCCGGTCGACGATCTCCAGGGCCGGGTTCGCCCGGAGCCACCGCGTGATGGTGTCACCCATCGTCTCGCGGTCCCGGGCCAGCGTCGTGGAGAACACCTTCACACCCGTGAACGGGGCCCTGACCATGAGCCACCCTCCAGTGAGGATGGAATCCTACAGCGCCCGCGCGCGGCGGGAAGGCAGGCCGATTCCTCGCGGCAGGCGGGCCCGATGCCATCGGGATGGGGGCCCAGGGGGAGCGGTCCGACTCCTCCACGCCACAGAGCACGCAGCGCCGCTTCCGCTGACGGCGCTCGGCGCGCCGCTGCTCGGCAATCTCCTTGGCGCGCTCCCGCGCGGTCTTCTCTGCCCCGGTCGTCATCGCTTCCCTGGCCCTGCAAACGTCATCGATAACACGAGAGACGGTTGCAGGGGGACCTCATTGCCACCGCATGCCGTCTGACCTCGTGGGCTTGCCTGCCGCCGCCGGAGCCGATGATGCTCGGGCCCCCATTCCAATGCGCGCCCTCCTCCGATCGGCCGTCACGGTCCTCGCCGCGCTGGCCCTGTCCTGCGACCCAGGGCCCCTCCCCCGCCATCTCGCCGGCCGCAGCCAACGCCCGGGCGCTGGTCCGTCCCTACGTGGCCCGGAATGCCCTCCGGCGGCCGATCGCCCAGGGAGGCACGACGGTGATGCCCGGCCCCACGGCGGTGGTCCTGTCGCACCAGGCCGACGACGGAACGTTGCGGGTGGGCTGTGTCGACAGTGAGGACGGGGCCGAGGACCTCGTTCGCTCCGTCGAAGACACCCGATGATCCGCCCCGGCCGCGTCCTGCTCCTGTCGCTCCTGGTGACCGGCGCCGCGCAGGCCGGTGCCGAGGTCCGGATCGTCAACGGGAACGGAACGGACGAGGGGCTCAACGACCCCACCTCGGCCGCCCCGGTGGGAACAACCCCGGGACGACCGTCGGCGCCCAGCGGCGGATCGTCTTCCAGTACGCCGCGTCGCTCTGGGCAGCGACCCTGGGGAACCAGGTGCCGATCCGGATCCACGCCGAGTTCTCAACCTCGACTGCAGCGGGGGCACCGCGGTCCTGGGCTCGTCCGGCCCCACCGCGCTCTACGACAACTCGCGCGAGCCCTCGGCCCTGGCCAACGAGCAGGCGGGGCGGGACTCGACCCCTCGCAGGACGAGATCCAGGCCCGCTTCAGCTCCTCGGTGGGCAAGCCGGGCTGCGCGGTGGGCGGGTGGTACTACGGGCTGGACAACCTCGCGCCCACCGGGATGACCGACCTGGCCTCGGTGGTCCTGCACGAGCTGGCGCCTGGGATGGGGTTCATCAAGTCGGCGGGCGTGTTCCGGGAACAGGTCCTCGACGAGCGTCCTCCCAGCGACTGCTCTCCCAGCTCAGCGACGCCGCCTACCAGGCCGCCATCCGGACCCCGATGAACGTGAGCTGGGTGGGCCCGGAAGTGCGCCGACAGAAGAACGCCTTTCTCGATGACACCGACGGGTTGCTCCGGCTGCCAGGCGACGCGGGCGTCTTCTATCTGGCGCAGGCCCGCTTCGGGCCGCCACCCATCGACGTCACCGCCCCGCTGTCACTGGCTCCAGCCGCAGGACGGCGGAACGCCGGGCGATGCCTGCGGACCGCTCCAGCCTGCGCCCGGACAGCTGGTGCTCGCCGATCGCGGGCTCGGCGCCCGGATGGAGGGCTGCTCTGCTTCGTCGCCCAGCGGGCCCCGAACGCCCAGGCCGCGGGCGCAGTGGGCATCATCATCCGCCACGGTCAGCCGGGGGCCTGCCGATGGCCTACACCGGCGACGCCGGACCGGAGCTCACCATCCCGGTGTGGGGCATCTCCCGCGAGGACGGACAGGCGGTCGAGAGCTACCTCGGGGCCGGAGGCTCGGTGGTGACCGTCGACGCCCAGGGGCGACGGGCGGGTGAGAACCTCGCCGGGGACGTCCTGCTCTACACGCCCACCACCTACTCCGACGGCTCCTCGCTCGGACACTGGGACTCCAGCGCCGCGCCGGCCCTGCTGATGGAGCCGGTCATCAACCCCCACCTCTCCCGCGACCTCGACCTCACGCCCGCCGCGCTTCAAGACATCGGATGGTCCCCTCCGGTCGGGCTGTCGATCGGCGCCACCAAGCTCGATCCAGGCGGACCTCTTCCGCGGACAGAAGCCGAGCTACATCATCCAGGTGGTGAACCGGGGCCAGGGGCGGCCACCGGCGTGGCGATCGACGTGACCACCGACGCCAGCCTGGCCTTCGACTCCGCCTCGCCCGACTGCGCCGGAGGATTCCCCTGCATCCTGGGGGATCTGGCACCAGGCGAGATCCGCACCGTCATCGCCACCTGGTCCTTCTCGGGGCGGACGCCGCGCGAGCTGACCCAGACCTTCCGCATCGTGGCCGGGACGCCAGCGGCGGCAGAGCGCAATGCGGCCATCACGGTGTCCGCCACTCCACCTTCCGGGTGCGGCACCGTCGCCGGGCCGCCTGGCGATGTGCTGGCGGTCATCCTGGGTGTGCTGGGGCTGGCAGCGGTCCGCAGGCGTGGTTAGGCCTCGGGCCATCATGTTCCAGCCGCTCTATACCGCCACTGCCACCGCCCACGGAGGACGCGAGGGCGAGGTTCGCTCCGACGACGGCGTCGTCCAGCACAAGCTGTCGATGCCTACCTCCGTAGGAGGCAAGGGCGGGCCGGGCACCAACCCCGAGCAGCTCTTCGCCGCCGGCTGGTCCGCCTGCTTCGAGGCGCGCTCCGATACGTGGCCCTTCAACAGAAGAAGCCCGTCAAGGACGCCCACATCACCGCCAAGATCACCCTCGGCAAGGGGGACGACGGCGGATTCCAGATCGCGGCCGAGCTGCACGGGCAGATCGAGGGCTTGAGTCGCGAGGAGACCCAGGCGCTGATGGAGGCCGCGCATCGCGTTTGCCCCTACAGCAAGGCCACCCGGGGCAACGTGCCGGTCACGCTCTGGTCGCCGACTCAGGTCGGGGTGAGCGCGGTCTGCGAGGCATCGCGGGCGCGTCGCCGCTCGATCATCCAGGCGGCGAAGACTCCGATCTCGTAGCAGAGCAGCATCGGCCCGGCGAGCACCGCCATGTTGAACGGATCGCCGGTGGGGGTGATCACCGCGGCGAGGATCAGACAGACGATGAACGCGTGCCGCTGGTACTTCATCAGCCACCGCGACTTGACCACCCCCAGCGCGGACAGCAGGGCGATGACCAGCGGCAGCTCGAAGACACCACGCCCAGGGCGAGGAGGCAGCATCAGCACCAGCGAGAGCTGCTCGCTCATGGTCAGCAGCGGGCCGGGTCCACGCTTCCATGGACGAGCGTGGCCTGTCCGGTGGCGAGGGCCTTCTGCATCGTCCAGAGCCGCTTCACCTCGGAGCCGCGGGCACCCGGCCGCCCCGGCGAGCAGCGCCGAGGACTGCTCCAGCAGCTCCGAGGCGTGGGAGAGCGCACCGCCCTGGTAGGCGTCGACGGCCTCCACTCGCTTCTCCAGTGCCTGGCGGATCGCCGGGTCGGCGGTCGGGCCGAGGCCCTGGCGAGTGGCGTCGATCAGCCGCCCCTGCATCTCCAGTCGCGCCTGGAGCTCCACCACGCCGTCGGCCACCCGGTCGGGCGTGGCGACCGCTGCCCTCGCCCGAGCTGGTGAGGCGGGTGACCTCCAGGTCAGCGAGGTTCGCCGCGCGCTGGAAGTCGTCGAGCCGTGCGAAGCGCAGCGCTTCCTCCTCGAGGGCGCGGGCGCGCTCGATGCGGGCCTTGATCGGTCCGGTCTCCCCGCTGGTGAGCAGGAAGCGGAACATGGTGGGGAGGAGCGACCAGTGTAGCAGAAGGCCGCGCCGAGCAGAGAACGCCACGGTGCCGAGGAGGATGAAGGGCGAGGCGTAGCGGCGCTCGCTTCGGGTACAGGCCCGGAGCGACGAAGCCCCAGATCTGGGCGAGGATGACCGGGCGTGGCGAGGAAGATGCCGGCGTAGAGGCCGACCTTCATCAGCACGTTCAGCTCCTCGATGCCCGAGGTGTAGATGAGGCTCCGGTCGCCGGGCGGCAGCGCGTCCAGCACCGGCCGCATCAGGAAGGCAAAGATCGGCCGGGCGAAGACCAGCCTGCGCGCGCCAGCACCAGCACCGCGATCACGCAGCGAAGCAGCCGGGAGCGAAGCTCGCCCAGGTGCTCCATGAGGCTCATCCGGGTCTGCAGGGTGCCTCGTCCTCAGCCAGCGCGCCTTGGGCTCGCCGCTCGCCGGCGACGGCTGGATCCGGCGTCTCCGGGGCTGGTGAAACCGCGGGCGCGGGATGCAGGCCACGACGCCCTCCGGCGGCGGGAACACCGAGGGGTACTCGGGGGAGGCAGTGCGGCCGCATCGCCGGCGGCAGCGGCCGGCGTGGCGTCCGCCTTGGGCGGCTCGATCCGCTTCACCTGGTCCTCGGCGAACACGTCCTGGTCCATCTTGTAGAACTCGCGCTCCACCATGCCGCGCACGTCGTCGGTCTGCCGGCGGAACTCGCGCATGAACTTGCCGATGCCACGGGCCAGCTCGGGGAGCTTGTTCGGCCCGAGCAACAACAGTGCCACCACCAGGATGACGGCGATTTCGCCTGCGCCGAGGTTGAACATCGTGCTCGGCTCTTAAACCTTCTCCAGCGTTCTTGCCATTCCCCGGGGAGCGGATCCGGGGGTCGCGGGACCTGGAGGGCGGCGGCGTACACCGCGCTCCACCCAGAAGAGCAGGGGTGGAAGCAGGAGCACCATCAGGCGATGCGCCATCCGGCCGAGGGTCGGCACGTTTCCCAGCTTGCCGTCGGGTTGCACGAAGAGGATCTGCGACGACACCCCGGCGCCCAGCGCGCTGGCCAGGTGCTGCACCGCCGACTGGAAGGACATGAACCGGGCGCGCTCGCCAGGCGTCGGGGACCTTGGAGGTGAGGGTGTTGTAGGCTCACGTTCCGCGCGGAGAGCGCGAAGAAGATGAAGAGGAACAGGGCCAGCACCGGGACCCATCCCGGCACGTCGACCAGGGTGACCTGGAACGCCAGCGCCAGGAGGAGCGAGGCCACGGTGCCCACCGGAAGCTGCCCCAGCGGTCCACCAGCCTGCCCACCACGCGGAGGGTGACGAAGCTGATCAGCCCCCGAGGAAGTACATCCACTGCAGCTCGCTCCGGGGAAGCCCGAGGTTCGCCTGCACGTAGGCGGAGATGTTGGGGAGGACGAGGAATCCGGCGGCCATGGTGACCGCGGTCATGAGGTAACTGGCCAGCACCAGCGGCCGGAGCAGGGTGCTGGCGGGAGGAACGTCGCCGCGGCGGAGCGAGATGCGCGCGCAGGCTGGGGAGCGCCTGGACCACCAGCGCGGTCACCACCAGGCCCAGACCTCCCACCGTCCAGAAGGGCATCCGCCATCCACCCCACAGCGAGAGCTGCAGGCTCAGGGGACGCCCAGCACCGCGGCCACCGAGAAAGCGCCCATCACCGCGCCCATCGCCTTGCCCCGGCGCTCGGGCGGCACGGTGTCGGCGACGATGGAGAGCGAGAGCGAGGTGGCCGGCCCACCGAAGGCACCCGCCACCACCCGGGCGACGAGCAGCGAGGGAAAGTCCCAGGCCAGCCCGCGCCGAGCGTCCCCAGGGCGAGCCCGCTCATCGCCACCGCCGAGCGCCGACCGGCGGTCGAACCGATCGAGGAAGGTCGAACCGACCACCCCGGCCACCGCCGCCGCCGCGGTGTACGCGCCCCCGACCAGCCCCAGCTGGAGAGCGGGATTGCCCAGCGCCCGGGCGAAGTCCGGACCGAGGGGCATCACCATCACGAAGTCCCAGATGTTGACGAACTGGACCGCCCCGATGAGGAAGACCACCCATCGCTCGGAGGGCGCGCGCACCATGGCGCACGCCTGGCTCATACCCGGAACCGGCGGACCTCGGCGCGCAGGACCTCGGCCTCCTCCTGAAGCCGGGTGATGGCTTCCTCCAGCTGACGCACCGAGCGGGCCTGCTCCTCGCTCACTCCCCGGATGGCCTCCATGGTGCGCATCACCTGGGAGCTGCTCCGGGTCTGCTCGTGGGCGGCCCGGGTCAGCTGCTGCACCCGCTCGCCGATGGCGGCGATGGCCCGGGTGACCTGGCGGCTCTCCGCGGCCTGGTCCTGGCTCCGGCGCTGCACCTCGTGGGTCACGCTCTGCATCTTCTGCGCGGTCTGGGTGATGCGGGCGGTGCCCCGGGCCTGGGCCTGCACCGACTGGCCGACCGACTGGACCGTGTCGGCGATGCGCTGGACCGCCATGGTGACGCTCTTGCTTCCCCGGGCCTGCTCGACGGTGGCCCGGGCGATCGCCTTGACCATCAGGGTGCTGCTTGTTGGTGGAGGCGGTGATCTTCCGCAGGGCGCCCTCCGCCTCCCGCCCCAGATCCACCCCTCCTCCACGTGGCGCACGCCCTGCTCCACCGCCTGGACCGCGTTGCGACTCTCTTCTCTGCACCCGGGCGATCAGCTCGGCGATCTCCTTGGTGGAGGCGCCGGTGCGCTCCGCGCAGCTCCTTGATCTCCTCGGCCACCACCGCGAAGCCCTTGCCGTGCTCGCCGGCCTGGGCGGCGATGATCGCCGCGTTGAGGGCGAGCAGGTTGGTCTGCTCGGCCACCTCGTCGATGACGTCGAGGATGTTCACCATCACCGACCCGGTCGGCCCAGCCCCTCGATGACCCGCGAGGCGTGCTGGCTGCTAGTCGCGGATGCTGGTCGATGCCGGCCAGCGTCTTCCGCAGCGCCTGCACGCCGGTGGCCGCGTCGGCCGACGACCTGCTCCGAGAGCCGGGCGGTCTCGTTGGCGTTGGTCTCCACCTGCCCGATGGTGACGTCCATCTGGCGGATGCTGGCCGAGGTCTCCTCGGTGGAGGCGCCGAGCTCCTCGATGGACCGGGCGACCTCGAGGATGCTGTGGGTCATCTCCTCGATGGAGGCGGGTGGTCTCTCTGGACGCTGACCGCCATCTCCTCCACCCGCTGGGCCACCTCGTCGTGGGCGTCGGGCCATCGCCGCGATCCGGCCGGAGCTCTCCTCGGCACCGCGCTGCAGGGCTCCACGCGGGTGCCCACGCCCTGGAGCGTGTTCATCACCTCGGCCATCGACCGCTCGGTGTCCTGGATCTGGTGGAGCACGGTGGACGCTCCGAGCTCACCTGCACCCCGAGCGCGGAGAGCTGGTCGATGCACCGTCCCCACCGCCTCGCCCACGCCCCGCACCCGGGCCAGCGTGTCGCGCAGGTTCTGGGCGATGCTGTTCAGCACTCCGGCCAGCACCGCCAGCTCGTCCGAGCCGACCGCGCTTCACCGAGTGGGTGAGGTCGGCCTCGCTCATCTTCCGCGCCGCGCCGAGCAGCAGCTCCAGCGGCCGGGTCATCACCAGCGAGTGGAGACCCAGAGTCACCACGCCCAGGAGGCCACCCCCACCAGCAGGGCCAGGCCGAGGACGTGCTGCAGCGCCTCCAGCGCCCCGGCGGTGTCGCCGCGCTGGATGGCTGGAGGAGCCGGCCGTCGTGCCTGCGGCGATCCACAGCTCCCGCCAGCACGGCCAGGAGCGAGAGGGCACAGACGCCGAACAGCGCGTTCCTGAGGCCGAGGTGTCGAACAGCCGCAGCACGGGCAGCCGCGACTGTACTCCGCTGGAAGCGCGCCGACGTCCGTTTCGCGCACGCCGGTCGCCGCCTCGGCTACATTGGCCACGAAGGACCGCTCCCGTGCGCATACCCGTCCTCGCCCTCAGCGACCCGCTCCTCCTCGAGCACCAGCCAGGGCGCGTGGGCATCCCGAGTCACCGCTTCGCCTGCGCGCGGACGCTGGAGTACCTGGACCAGCACCGGCTGACCGGCGTGGAGATCCGGCGGCCGCGGCCGGCGACGAACGAGGAGTGCGCCGCGTCCATGGCTCCGGAGCTGGTGGAGGCCCTGAACGCGCTCGCCGGGGACGGCGGTGATCGACGCCGACACCTACGTCTCGCCCCGGACCCGCGACGCTGCCTTCCTCGCCGCCGGCGCGGCGGTGGGCGCGGTGGAGGCGGTGATGCGCGAGGAGGCAGGGGGCCGCGTTCGCTCTGGTGCGTCCGCCCGGGCACCACGCCGAGCCCGACCGGATGATGGGGTTCTGCTTCCTCAACAACGCCGCGATCGCCGCCGAGGCTGCCCGGGAGCTGGGGGCATCGCGGGTCCTGGTCCTGGACTGGGACGTGCACCACGGCAACGGGACGCAGGCTGCCTTCTGGGACCGGCGCGACGTCCTCTACCAGTCGGTGCACCAGTACCCTTCTATCCGGGCACCGGCGCGATCCACGAGACGGGCAGCGAGGCCGGCGCGCGGCTCCACGATCGAACGTGCCCTTCCCGCGGGGCCGCACCGGACGCGGACCTGGGCGCTGCATTCCACGAGCTCTTCCTCCCGGTGGCCCACGCCGTTGGCCGGACCTGGTGCATGGTCTCCGCCGGTTCGATGCGCACGAGGACGACCCGCTGGCGGATGCTTTGCACCGAGCGCGGCTCGCGGCGATGTGCAGCGCGATGAAGTCGCTGGCCGACGAGGTCGCCGGCGGACGGCTGCGTAAGCTGCTGCCTCGAGGGCTGGGGCTACTCTCGCCCACCGGCCTGCCCCGGAGCGTGCGCACGTCGTTCGAGGTGCTGGCCGGGCGGCGCTGACATGGGAGTTCCCCGAGGGAGCGAGCCGCGAGGCAGGACGGCGTGGTGCACGCGGCCCGGGACGCGCACGCTGCGGCCGTTCTGGCCGGTCCTGGGAGGAAGGGCCTCCTGCCGTCCGAGGCCGAGGGGCGTCTTCATCGCCGGCGCCTCCAGAGCCAATGGCCTCGGGCACGGCAATCTGGCGCGCTGTGCGGGACTCGCCCGCCGTGGGTGCCCGGGTGTTTCGCGGCGGCGTGCGTGGTGGCGCACCGACCGGCTGAGGTCCGCTGGCCGCCGACCCGGTCGAGGCCGGGTGTCAGGGGGCGATTTCGCCCGGGTCCCGGTCGACGGTGGCGGTACGAATCCGCGCCGCGCCGGCGCTGTTGAAGGCCGACGACGCACGCCCTCGAGGGGGCTCCGGACCACAATGGTCATCGCCAACGCCGGGGTGGGCGAGGAACCTCTGATCCGCGGAAGGACACCTGGGCGGTGGTGGAGCGGATGCTCCGATGGTCGACGCGGTCGGCGCCGCCGCCGACCCTGGCGACCATCGCCTCGCGGATGGCGCGAGCGCCGCCGGCGCGGACACCTGGTCGGGCATCTCTCCTCGCTGGCAGCCTGGGCGGTGGCGCCGCGCTCGGGCACCTGCTGGCGACGAGCACGTAATTGAACGAAGCATAC
>ERZ1370068.576-contig-10525_pt1 | contig 39312 bp, 65 predicted proteins | sample MGYA00561227_ERZ1370068 | MGnify/ENA primary metagenome ERZ1370068 (study PRJEB38410, sample SAMEA6850437) | metagenome | study: Metagenomic assessment of the ecological functions of the soil: analysis of the soil microbiota associated with the...
GCGGGTTCCGCCTGGCTACTGGCATATCGACCGCGCTCGCCACTGCTCCGACGCGTGAGCGCCGGGGCGCCGTTGAGCGCTAGGGCTGTCGCCGCCAGCCGCTCCGCCAGTCGGCGGGTGGGTGAGCAGCGAGACTCGCGCGTCGACGCCTCGATATCGCCCTCCTTCTGCAGGCGGGCGAAGAAGCGGTTGAGGCCGTGGGCGTCGAGGCCGGCCTTGCCGAGGATCGTGAGCGCCGTCGCGTCGGCCTCGGCCTCGGCCTCGCGGCTGTAGGAGAGCGTCAGCAGCGTCTGACCGAAGCCGGCGGCGTCCTGCACCCCAGTGCCGGAGCCGCCGAGCAGCAGCCGCACCGTCGCCGGCCAGGCCCATCTGCCGGAGCAGACCGACGGTCGGATGGCGATTGGGCGACGTGGCCGATCTCGTGCGAGCACGCCGGCCACCTATCGTCGCCGGATTGGGCGCGCTCGATGAGGCCGCGCAAGACGCCGACCTGCGCGCCCGGCACCGCGAAGGCATTGACCACCTTCCAGTTGATCACGCGCACCGTGACCGGCTGTTCCAGGCCGGCCGCCGCCGACAGCCGGCGGGCGAGATCGTCGAGGGCGGCCTGGCCCGCAGCACCCTGGCAGAAGCCGCCCCTCCTGCCGGGCGAGACCGGCGATGACCCGCCCGCCGAACCACGCCTCCCACTCGGTCGGCACCAGCGGCGCGGCCCACTCCGGCAGCCGATCGACGGCGACGACGATGGCCGCGACCACGGCGAGCGCCGCCGGCCGAGAGGCCGACCCAATAGCGCGCGCGCCGCCGCCGCGGAACGCGCTCGCTGCAGCGATGCCAGGGTCGAGGTCAGCGCGCGGATGCGCGGCGGCATCCTCGACCACCAGCTGGGCGCCGGGCGCGCGCGAGGAGATGACGCGGAACGCCGGCTCGTTCTCGCTGCCGGGTTTGGCGGCGACCTCGTCGCGTCCCCAGCGGTCGACCTGGCCCTCGGCCCGGGTGATGGTCAGGCCGGAGGGCATCGAGGCTGACGCCCGGCCGTCATGGGCGACGGCCCGCAAGCCCGTCGAAGTAGCGCGCCTGAAATTCCGGCATGCCGGCACCCCTGCGCTAGATGATCCCGGGATCGAGCACCTCGAGCCAGCCCTCGCCCAACCGCGGCGGCAGCAGCCGGCTCTGCTCGATCACCGTGCCGTCGAGCCTGCCCGTGCACCAGGAAGTTGGCCGCGCCGAAGCGCCAGGATCCGCTGCAGGACGATGGGATAGCCGAAGCCGAGCGTGACCACCATGAGCAGCAGATTGCCGATCATCAGGCCGACCAGCCCTCCGGCCGTCACCGTCGATTCGAAAGCGCAGGCCGGCCAGGCTGATGCCGCCCGCAATGTAGCGGACGACCAGCGCCCGGTAGAGGGTGAAGGCGAAGAAGACAAGCAGCCCCCGGCAAGATAGGCGACGACGCCGCGCGCGGCTGATGCGTTCCTGCGCGGCCCGCACCTCCGGCGAGTCTTGTCCGCCGTCCTCCGTAGCGCCAGCTTCGCTCTGCTGCGCGAGCTGGTGCGATGCGGCGACATAGATGATGTCATCGCGCACGATGGTGTAGAAGATGCCTCCGATCAGGGCGGCGGCAGCGACGGACAGGAAGAAGCTGCCGAGGTAGCGCGGGTAGAGATGGCGGCCGTGACCCTCGAAGTTCGCCTGCGCCGTGCCGAAACACGCGTTCCTCAGCCGATAGCGCCACAGCCGCACGGTCGCGAAGGGGAACGAACTGATAGAGCGTCAGGCCGGACAGGATGCCGTAGCCGATCGAGCGCCACGCGAAGTTGAAAGCGGAACCCGAAAGACCGCCCGCGGATCCCTCGCTGCCACTGCGTGCGCGTCAGGCGATAGCGCAGCGCCGTGTAGTGCGACGCAAAGAACAGCACGAAGAGGATCAGGTAGACCGGAAAGACGATCGCCAACGCCCGCGTTTGGCCCGATCAGCAACGCGGCACCGAAGATGCTGCCGATGAGCGCGATCAGGATTCCCATCGCGATGACGAAGCCGCGGAACAGCTTCGCCGCCGGTGCCGGTGTACTCGAAGCGGTCGCCGTCATAGCCGGTGTGCGACCACAGATACCGGCGATAGCGCGCACGGCCCCAGAACCGGTAGATGCCGAGCGATGATGCCGAGCAGCAAGTTGACGAAGAAGATGCCGTACAGCTCGCCGAGCCGGCCGTCGTAGATCAAGCGTTGCGGTGCCGCCTCCGTGGCGTCCGTCTGAAGTGACATGTGTGCTTCCTCCTCTCGCCCGGCACCGCCGGCAGATGCTCGGCCTCCGACCATGATCATGATACCCGAAACGGTCCGGCCGTTCGGAACACGAAGTCTGCTGGGGGTCAGCGGTATCCTGGAGAAACTCGGTCGAAACTTCGCAGACGTCCACGCCGGCGACGCCGCCGCTCAATCGAACACGCGGTACACGGACTCGATCCGCGGCGACAGCCGCAGATAGGCCGCGGCGACGAGGGCGGACATGACGAGGATGGCGGCGAACGAGGTCGCGATCTGCAGGATGTTGATGAGCACGACATCGACCAGCCAGAACAGGGCCGGATCATTGTCGAACGATCCGATCGCGGACCGCAGCAGGTAGATCCCGATCTCGACGACGGCAAGCGGCGCAAAGGCGAGAGCGCCGGCGACGAACATCCGGCTGCCATTGCCGTCCAGGCGCTGCCGGCCCGCGGCCAGCGGCGACGGCGCGCTTTCGAACAGCACGATCGGCAGGCTCATGACGACCAGCGGCGCCGTCGCCAGCACCCAGGCCCAATAGAACGCAAAGTTCGCCGGCACCGGCAGTTGCGGCGCCCAATCGAGCTGGAGGGGCACCGCCACGTAGCTGGTATTCACGACGAGAGTCGGAACCAGGTGAACGATGAGCCAGTAGATGCAGACCGCGCGCAGCACGCGCGTCTCGCCCGGCCGCAGCTTCAGGGCGTGGCCGATGGCGGGCGTCAGCCCAAGGACGATGGCGCGTTGGCAATCGATGAAGATCGCCGTGCCGCCCAGCAGCAACACGGTCACGACGGCGATGACGTAGACAAATTGCTGCGCCGCCAGCTGCACGCCGACGCTCGCGCGTACCAGCAGCAGCGAGACGACGATGTTCATCGCAATCAGGACGAACCAGGTGACCGCCGACAGAACGAGGATCTGCGCCACATAGGTCAGAACGTGACGCCCGACATGCCAATAGGCCTCGAGCACGATCTGCGCCGCCGGCAGGTCAGCGGGCGCTCGCGGCGGTGTTTCTGGCAGAAGGCTTTGTCATGTGGGCAAGTGGACTTCCATCTCGTTTGATCCGGCCGATCAATCGAATACGTCGTATGTGCCCTTGTTCGAATGCGCCGTGACGCGCTGGAATGCCACGGCGAAGACGCCTGTTACAAGCGCGCTGGCCACGAGACTGAGGAAATTGCCGACGACCGATCGTAGGACCAGGACCGTCCACGGTGTCCGGGATCCTGGCGAGGTACGGCGCGTACGCGAACGGCATGAGCGGCAATGGGGCTAGAAAACCAACAGCCGCAAGGCGCACGCGATGATTTCGGGCCCAAGCGCAGCGATTGCCGCAGGGTTGCGCCGGGGAGCGCCGGTCGCGATCAGCGGAAACGCCAGCGCGAGAAATGGCGTGAGTGCCAGGAAACGAGCAGGTGCGCCGCCAGGATCAGTGACATCGCCTGGCAGCTCTGGGATGCCGCATGGCCGCCAGCGGCCTGCATCAACATGATCGGGGCCACACTGGAGATTGACGGACAACGGCGGATGGATGCGGCGCCGAGATGCGCCGGGAGCGAAAACAGAGCGGCTAGGCCGAGAAATCGGCGATCTCCTGCCGGCTCCGATCTGCATGGCGGCTTTCCACGGCTGCTTCGCCCAGGATGACAGGCCGATAGACGCGCAAGATCGCGACGCGCTGATACGCAAGCAGCAGCCCTGACATACGCAGCGGACGCCCGCGGCCAGAGCTGGTGAGTCGCAACGTAGCGGGCGCGAAGGTCGCCCGAGGCGTGCGAAGCCGCTTTCTCCACCAGGTATCACGGTTCCGCTCGCCAACGCCGTCCAGGTGCCTGCTAGTAAGACAATGATACAAGGTCGAGGGCGACGACGTCGTGGCCAGTGCCCAGTACAATCGGCGACGGTGGTGCGGACTCGCACATTAGGCGCTACACCGCGCGGCAGCTTGGTGGCGTTCGTGCGCATGACCGGGAGCATGACGCGGTCTGTCGGCTGGGGGCGTCATCGCTTGGGCACCCGTTACTGCGCTGTTCTATTGCAGTGCACAATCAGGTGCGCGTGATCGATTGACGTGCCGCCCGGATTTCAAAGGTCGCGGACGTCGATGCTGAAACGCGACAATAAGCAAAAACCGCCGTCTCCGTCGCGATCAACCCTGGCTGATCCGCACCTATGTCCGGGGCATAGCTCGGCCAAGGCGTCCAACGAGCTCTATCGCACCAACCTGGCCCGCGGGCAGACCGGGCTCTCGGTCGCCTTCGACCTGCCGACCCAGACCGGCTACGACGCCGATCATCCGCTCGCCAAGGGCGAGGTCGGCAAGGTCGGCGTGCCGATCGGCCATCTCGGCGACATGCGGCGCTGTTCGACGGCATCCCGCTCGACCGCATGAACACCTCGATGACCATCAACGCCACCGCGCCGTGGCTGCTGCGCGCTCTACATCGCGGCCGCCGAGCGCCAGGGCGCTGCGCGCGCGGACCTCGCGCGGCACGGTGCAGAACGACATCATCAAGGAATATCTCTCGCGCGGCACCTACATCTTCCTGCCGGCAGCCGAGCCTGCGGCTCACCGCCGACGTGATCGCTTTCGCCTATCGCGAGGTGCCGAAGTGGAATCCGATCAACGTCTGCTCCTATCACCTGCAGGAGGCGGGCGCGACGCCGGTGCAGGAGCTGGCCTTCGCGCTCGCGACCGCGATCGCCGTGATCGATGCGGTGAAGGCCACCGGCCAGGTGCCGGCCGGCGACTTGCCGCAGGTGATCGGGCGCATCTCCTTCTTCGTCAATGCCGGCCTGCGCTTCATCACGGAGATGTGCAAGATGCGCGCCTTCACCGAGCTGTGGGACGAGCTCTGCCGCGAGCGCTGGGGCGTCGCGGACGAGAAGCTGCGCCGCTTCCGCTACGGCGTGCAGGTGAATTCGCTCGGCCTCACCGAGCAGCAGCCGGAGAACAACGTCTATCGCATCCTGCTGGAGATGCTGGCCGTCACGCTGTCGAAGGACGCGCGCGCCGCGCCGTGCAGCTGCCGGCCTGGAACGAGGCGCTGGGCCTGCCGCGGCCCGTGGGACCAGCAATGGTCGATCCGCCTGCAGCAGATCGTCGCCTACGAGACCGACCTGCTCGAGTACGACGACATCTTCGACGGGCTCGCCCGTGATCGCCGCCAAGGTCGCTGAGCTGAAGGCGCAGGCGCGATGGCGGAGCTGGCGCGCATCGAAGCCATGGGCGGCGCCGTCGCCGCCGTCGAGTCCGAGCTACATGAAGGAGCGGCTGGTCGAATCCAACGCGCGGCGCATCGCCGCCATCGAAGCCGGCGAGCAGATGGTGGTCGGCGTGAACAAATACACCGGACAGCGCGCCGTCGCCGCTCACCGCCGGCGGCGACGGCGGCTTCCTCGACCGTCGACGAGAAGGCCGAGGCCGACGCAGATCGCGAGCCTCGCAGGCCTGGCGCGCCAGCGCGCGACCAGCACCACGGTCGACAGCCGCGCTCGCCGAGCTGCGCGCCGCCGCGCAGCGACGGCCGCAACATCATGCCGCCCTCGATCGCCTGCGCCCATGCCGGCGTCACCACCGGCGAATGGGGCGCCGCCCTGCGCAGACCGTATCGGCGAGTATCGCGCGCCCACCGGCGTCGCGCGCGCCGGCGCCACGCGCGCCGGCAGCAACAGCCTGGCCGCGCTGCGCGAGCGCGTGGAGCAGCCGTCTCGCCCGGCTCGGCCGCCGTCTGAAGATGCTGGTCGGCAAGCCCGGCCTCGACGGCCACTCCAACGGCGCGGAGCAGGTGGCCGTGCGGGCGCGCGATCGCCGGCTTCGAGGTCGATCTATGACGGCATCCGCCTGACGCCGGCCGCAGATCGCCGACGCCGCGCGTCGAGGAGGGCGCCCATGTCGTCGGCCTCTCCATCCTCTCCGGCTCCCATGTCACGCTGGTGGAGGAGGTGCTGGCGCGCGCCTGACGCAGGCGGGCCTCGGCGACTGCCGGTGGTCGTCGGCGGCATCATCCCGGCCGAGGACGAAGCGCGCCTGAACGCGCCGGCGTCGCCCGCATCTACACGCCCAAGGATTTCGACCTCACGCAGATCATGCGCGAATCGTGAGGTCGTGGAGGGGCTGACCGGTGGAACACCTGTTCGATCTAGCATTGCCGGGCTTGAGCCGGCAGTAGGTGCACGCTTGGGGCCAGTAGACGCCAGCTCAAGGCCGGGCGACACACTGGATCGAGGACTCCGCCGAAGCCTGGATCATGGACATCGCCTCCGACGTCACCTCCATCGCCCACGTCATTCAGCTGTCCATCGCCCCGGTCTTCCTCCTGACCGCCGTCGGCGCCATGCTCGGCGTGCTTTCCAGCCGGCTGTCGCGGGCGGTCGATCCGGGCGCGGACGCTCGAGGGCCGCGTCAAGACGGCGGCCGGCGATGAGCAGTCGGCTCTTGCGCCGGCAGCTGACCGGTTCTCAGCCGGCGCATTCAGCCTGATCTATAGGGCGATGGTGCTGTGCGCGATCTGCGCCCTGCTCATCTGCAGCGTCATCGTGACCGCGTTCGCCAGCACGCTGGCCGGCACCGTGTTGGCGGTGCCGATCGCCGTGCTTTCGTCGCCGCCATGCTCGCCTTCATCGGCGCCCTCCTGCTGTTTCTGCGCGAAGTCCACCTCGCCATCACCACGCTGAGCATCGGCACGCCTTAGCCGCGGGATCTCGCGTAGGAGCGATCCGGCAGGTCGCCCGTGCTCTGGACGACCGGTTTGGATCGGGCCGAAATCTCGCCACGACGGAGAGAGCGAACCGAGCTCGCCGGTCGCCCTACAGAGTAATGCCCTGCGGCTACCTAAGCCGCGCCGCCGTTGGCGTAGTCGGCGTAGCACTGCTCGAAGACGCGGACCCAGCCCTTGTCGTAGCTGTCGCGACGGGCGGCGGCGGCATCGCCGAGCTTCTCCCAGCCGGAATGCACGAGCTCGACGCGCGTGCCGCCGGCCGCCGGCGTGAACGTCACGTCGATGCGCTGCGCCTGTTCTGGCGGCGCGCCCTGACCTGCCAGGTGAAAGCGAGCCGGCGCGGCGGCTCCCACAGCTCGACGATGCCCCACACGCGTCTCGACGCCGGCGCTTGTCGCGCTCGAACAGGCGGCCGCCGACGCGGCGCTCCATGGCGCAACTCTGCGGATCGTCGCTGATGATGATGGGTGGCCAGCGGCCACCAGGCCGCCAGGTCCTCGGTGAATCGCTGAAAAGCGAGTCGCCGGCGGGCAGCGTACGGTGACTGCCTGCGAGCCACCGGCGGCACGGCAAACGGATAGAACCTTCGCTCGTCTCGCTCATCGCTTGCTGCCTTCCTTCTTGCTCGCGCTCGCCGCGAACTGCCGAGCGCGGTTCGCCACATCTCGTCGACATAGGCGCGCAGTTCGCCGAGCGCCTTGGCATCGGCGCTGTAGATGCGCCGCGTGCCCTCGCGCTGTTCCTGCACGAGCCCGGCGTCGCGCAGCGACCTTGAGATGCTGCGACACCGCCGGCCGGCTGATCGGCAGGCCATGCGCGATCCTCGCCCACCGATCGGGGCCCGGCTGACGACGCGTTCGAACACCGTGCGCCGTGTCGGATCGGAGAGGGGCGGCGAGCGACTGTTTGTAAGCCATGGCTAGCGTAGCTAGGAGTGCGCTTACGGATATGTCAATCTGCCAGAATGGCATCGGCCGTGCGCCGGAATGAATTCGGTGGCGCGATGTGTCACCGATCGCGCGGCCTCGCTGCGGAGAGCGGCCGGGCCAAAGGCGCGATAGACGGGAACGCTGGTCCGGTGCAATGCTGTCGGATGCACGCGGTTCCTCGGCCCGCCGCCCGGAGACTTGCATGACGATCCGCCCCACCCTTCGATCTCGCCGCCGCGCATCGATTCTTCTCGGCGCGATGCTTCAACGATGCCTGGGATCTCATCGGCAAGGCCGATCGCACGGCCGGCGAGGACGAGTACCTCATCTCGATCTGCCATGCCTCGCTCTGGCACTGGCGTTGTCGCGCCGACTGCACGGAGCCGGCATCTCTCGATCGGCTACTGGCAGCTGTCGCGCGTGTCTACGCGCTGGTAGGGAGGCGGCCAATGCCCGCAAGTACGGCGAGCTGTGCCGCGACGTCAGCACTGCCGAGGGACCGCTTGCTGCGCGGCTATGCCTGCGAGGCGCTGGCCCGCGCCGCCATGGTCGGCGGCGACCGCGCGGCCGTCGTCCGCCTCAAGCGCGAGGCCCATCTGTTGGCGACGCAGGTCGAGGACACCGACGACCGCGCCCTGCTGGTGAACGATCTGAACTCGATCTCCTAGGCCCGAGGCGCTGACGATCGCGCGGCGATTGTTGGGCCAACCATGCAAGACCTCTTTGCGTCCGGCGGCCGGTCGGCTAAGACGAAGCAACGCCCGTAGGAAACCGCGCCATGGACATCACCATCCGCTTCACTCTTCCCCGCCGCAGCCGTCCCCGCCCACCATCGTCGTCCAGGACTTCGCCGAGGCGGCCAAGCTGGTCCGGGAGCAGATGGCCAGAGAACCGGCCACGCAGGTTCATGCCTGGCTCGGCGGCCTGGAGCTTTCCAAGGAAGCCATCGCTCAGCTGAAGAAGCCGAAAGACTGATCCGGCCTCGGCTCCGCTGACACCACACTGCAGGCTAGGGGCGAAGCCGCACCTAATCGGGCGCGCATTGATGAACGACGTGAGCGCATTTCCTAGCGTCGAGGCGCCAACGATTCCCGCTGCGCCGCCTCCCCGACTCATGTAAGACATCCTAACATGAGCTGGTCCAAGGACGACCGCGGCCCGGAGCGGCGCGGCTATCACCACGGCAACCTGCGGGAGGCGCTGATCCGCGCCGCGCTCGACCTGATCGCGCAGAAAGGGCCCGGCCGGCTTCACCTTCGCCGATGCGGCGCGCTGGGCCGGCGTCAGCTCGGCCGCGCCCTACCGGCATTTCCGCGACCGCGATGCCCTGATGGCCGACGTGGCGCGGCGCGGCTTCGAGCGCTTCGAGGCGGCACTCGGCGCGCGCCTGGAACGACGGCCGGCCCGATCCGCTGACCGCCTATCAGAACCTGGGGCAGTGCCTATCTCGGCTTCGCGCGCACCGATGCCTGCCTACTACTCCGCGATGTTCGAGGGCGGGCTTGGCGCCCGACGCCGACCCGCGAGCTGCAGCAGGCGGGCGAGCGCGCCTTCGCGGTGCTGCGGCGCGCGTCGGAGGCGGTCGCAGCCCATGCTCGCCGAAGCGAGAGCCCGGCCGCCGGCACTGATGATGAGCGCTGCACATCTGGTCGCTGTCGCACGGCATCGCCTCGCTGTTCGCCCGCGGCGACGCCGGCCGCCGCCGCCTGCCGATGGCGCCCGAGGAGCTGCTGGAGGCCGCCGTGCCTCATCTACCTCGCAGGGCCTCGGCCTGCATGCGGGCAAGGCCTGAGGCGCGGATTCTCGAGCTGATCGCATCGCTGCCCCTCTCGCTTGCCTATGAAGCCGATGAAATCGGCGGATGGCCAGCCGACACCTGCAGGCCTCAAACGGCTGGCGCGGCGCGCCGAACGGCACGATCTTGTTGGCGGCGTCGTGGCCGATGTCGGCGCGACCGAGATAGGGAATGCCGGACAGCTCTGGTCCAATGCTGAACGATCTCGACCTCCGTTTGGCCGAAGTCAGGGTCGTTCGGCGGGATCGCGCTGCAGCGGCCGAGCCTGATTCCGGCGACGCGCCGGATCGCCGGGTTGCTCGTGATGTGAAAGAGCGTGCGGTCGATGCGGTACATGTACTCCGAGACTTCCTCGAGCATCAGCACGTGGTCGGTCAGATCCGGCTGCAGGGGCGTGCCGATCAATTGGCTGAAGGATCATCATGTTGAAGGCGACGGCCTTGCGGGGAGAGCGCGATGGACGGCTCCAGCTGTATCGGCCGCGCGATGGCTGAGATAAGCAAGCGCCCGTGCGACTGCCGCGTCGCCGCCGTCGCGGGGTGATGTCGGCGGGCATCGGGCCATGCGCGACGTCCTGAAAGCCCTGCGCATAGAGGCCGGCGAGCAGAACGCCGGCGTCGCTGTAGCCGAGATAGGTCTTTCGGCGCGCCGCGTCGTTCAACTGCGGCAGCGCCGCTTCGGCAACGCGACAGGCGCCGTAGCCGCCGCGCGCAGAACCACACCGCGTCGAAGCGACGCATCGTTGGCGATTTCCACGAAGGCCGCGATGCGCGCGCGCGTCGCTGCCGGCGAAATGACCCGACGACAGATGGCATTGCGGATGGAAGCGTGAGCTCGACGCTCGGGATGGCGCTCGGCCGCAAGATCCGTCACGCGCTGGGCCGTCGACGGCTCGAGGCGCGACCCCGGCGCGACGATCCCCGACCCTCAGTCTGCGCATCCTGCGTTTCCTGCCATTTACCGCCGCGCCGGGCTGTGCGATCAGTGCGCATGACCTCGGCTCCGAATCAAGGGCGACCCTATTTCTTCTGCGGAATCGGCGGCAGCGGGATGTTGCCGCTGGCGCTGATCCTGCGCGCAAAGGGCTATGCCGTCGAAGGATCCGACCGGTCCCTCGACCAGGGGCGGCTGGGCCCAGAAGTTCGAGTTCCTGCGAGCGCACGGGATCGGCGCTTCATGCCCAGGACGGCAGCGGCGTGACGCGGTGCCGAGCAGATTCTGGTGACATCGGCGGCCGTCGAAGAGACGGTGCCGGACGTGCAGGCTGCGCGGCGGCTCGGCGTGCCCCTGATGCGGCGCGCGGAATTGCTCGCCCAGCTCTTCAATGCCGCGCCGCAGAGCATCGCGCGTCGGCGGCACCAGCGGCAAATCGACGACGACGGGCATGATCGGCTGGATCCTGCAGCAGGCGGGCCGCGATCCCACGATCATGAACGGCGCGATCATGAAGAATTTCATCACCGCGCAGATCCCGTTCGCCAGCGCCGCGGTCGGCGGCGGCGACGTGCTTCGTCAGCGAAGTCGACGAAAGCGACGGATCGATCGCGCTGTTCCACCCGCGATCGCCGTCGTCGGCAACATCTCGCTCGACCACAAGACGATGGACGAGCTGCGCGTCGCTGTTCCGCGACTTCGTCAGCAAAGGCGAAGACGGCGGTGCTCAATCTCGACAATGAGGAGACGAAGGCGCTGGCGGCATCGCTTATCGCCGGCAGCGACATCGACCGTACAGCGTGACCGATCCGCGGGCGCAGTTGCTTGCGCGTCGAATCGAGCCGTCGCCGGAGAGCATCGGCTTCGAGGTCAGCGAGCGCGCCACCGGCGAGCAGGCGGCCGTGCAGCTGCAGATGCCGGGTGTCCACAACGTCTCGAATGCGCTCGCGGCCTTGTGCGCGGCGCGCGCCGTGCGGCGTTTCCCTGCGCGACGCGGCGCAGGCGCTCGGCAGCTTCAGCGGCATCAAGCGACGGTTCGAGCGCGTGGGCGTTGCGAATGGCGTGACGGTATTCGACGACTTCGCGCACAACCCCGACAAGATCGCGGCGACCTTGGCGACGCTGCACGCCTTCCCCGGACGGCTGCTCGTCCTGTTTCAACCGCATGGATTTGGACCGCTGAAGCTGATGAAGGACGCCTTCATCGATTGCTTTGCGGAAGAATCTGCGCGATGGCGACATACCTGGTCATGCCGGAACCGCTGTACTACGGCGGCACGGTCGAACGCGCCGTGACGAGCGAAGACATCGTGCGCGGCATCGCTGCCGGGCATCGGCAAGCATTCGCGTTTCCCGATCGCAGCGCGCTGCGGCGACAAGCTCATCGCCCTGGCCCGACCCGGCGACCGCATCGTCATCATGGGCGCGCGCGACGATACCTTGGCGGAATTCGCCTCCGACCTGCGCGGCAGTGCTGGCGACGTGAGTCCCGGCAGAGCCAGGCCCGCCAGATCGCGACCGGGATCTCAGCTGGGCGCCGCCACAGTTATTCTCTCCCCGCCCCTTGCGGGGATCAAAGGGCGGGGTTCTGGCGCGGCAGGCGCCGACAGATCGCGGAGCCGTAGAGCCGCGCGATTCCGATTGACTTCTCGATTCCAGATGTTCTTAATATGTTCCAGCTGCTTCCGGACCTGCCGGGGCGGTCCGACGGGCGCCTTGGTGCCCCGCCGGCTCGATCTCTGACATCGTGTATCAGTCCACCCTCGACCGGCGCCCGACCGCCGCCCGAACGCCGCTCGCCTCGGAATCGCCCCGATTAACTTCCTTTACATGGGGTTGTTCTTCAGATTCGAAAACTTAGGTCGAATTCTGACCCATGCGTAATTGCTGTCGCAAGATCGCTCGAGCCTGACCTATCCCGCTGGACATGGGGTCCATCGGCTAGAATTCGCTCTACGTCGCGCTGCAGGGGATCTAACCACAAAGCCACGAAGGCTCGAGCTACCGCGCTTGGCTAGGCTTATCTGTGCCGCGCTTGACGTGGACCTTCTTCCCTTGCTTCCTTCCGCTGCTACTCCCGGCTGACATGGGGTAGATCGCTCAGAATCGGCAGGCGCGGCGGCCTCAGATCTCCACCTGGGCGCCGAGCTCGACGACCTGGCCGGGCGGAATCGAGAAGAAGGCGGTGGCGCTGAGGGCGGTCGCCGAGAGGGCGATGAAGAGGTGCTCCTGCCAGCGCGGCAGGCCGGTGTGCTCGCAGGCCACCAGCGTCTCGCGGCCGATGAAGAACGAGGTCTCCATCATGTCGGTGGCGAGGCCGTGCTTGCGGCAGAGCTTCGAGCACCTGCATGCACGTCGGGATCGTCCATGTAGCCGAAGCGCGCGGTCACCCGGAAGAAGCCCTTGCCCGAGCCGGTCGACCGCCGACCCGCTGATCGAGGCGGAACGTGCGGCACGTCCTCGGGGACGACGGTCATCATGATGATGCGCTCATGCAGCACCATGTTGTGCTTCATGTTGTGCAGCATGGCGCGCGGCACGCTGTTGGGATCGTTGGTCATGAAGATGGCGGTGCGGGCGACGTCGCATCTTGGTCGGCTCGAGCCGCTCGAGGAAGCTGTCGAGCGGCAGCGCCTCGCCATAGAGCATCTGGTAGACGATGGCAGCGGCCGCGCCGCCAGGTGACCATGACGACGTAGCCGGCCGCCGCGGCGACCAGCGGGAACCAGCCGCCGCTCGGGATCTTCAGCAGCGTCGCCGCGAAGAACAGCGAGATCGACAGCCAGCAGCGCGCCGAAGACGAGCGACGACGGTGATCCAGCGCCACTTGCCAGCCGCGCCGCGCCGACGATCATGGCCAGCACGGTCGTCGACGCCATGGTGCCGGTGACGGCGATGCCGTAGGCGCCGGCCAGTCCGTTCGAGGACTGGAAGCCGACGACCAGCGCGATGACGCCGACCATCAGGATCCAGTTCACCGCGCGGCATGTAGATCTGGCCGATCTCGGTCGCCGAGGTGTGACGCACTTCCATGCGCGGGACATAGCCGAGCTGCACCGCCTGCCGGGTCAGCGAGTAGCTGCCGGAGATCGACGGCCTGCGAGGCGATGATGGTGGCGATGGTCGTGAGGATGACGAGCGGCACCAGCCCCCAGCGCGGCACCTGCAGGAAGAACGGATCGGCCGGCCGCGGCCGGGTCGCGCAGCACGAGCGCGCCCTGGCCGAAGTAGTTCAGCGTCAGCGCCGGCAGCACCAGGTAGAGCCAGGCGCGCTTGATGGGCGGGCGGCCGAAATGGCCCATGTCGGCATAGAGCGCTTCGGCGCCCGGTGACGGTCGAGCACGACGGCGCCGAGGATCGCCAGCGCCTGCCAGCCGCCGGCCGCCAGGAGCTCCACGCCGTAGAGCGGGATTGAGGGCGCGGACGACGTCGGGCTCGCGGATGATGCCGGCGACGCCGAGCGCCGCCAGCACCGCGAACCAGACGCACATGACCGGGCCGAACAGGCTGCCGACGCGCGTGGGTGCCGTGCGACTGGATCATGAACAGCGCGACCAGGATGACGACGGCGCAGGGCACGACGAAGGGCTGCAGCTCGGGCGCCACCACCTCCAGGCCTTCGACGGCGCTCAGCACGGAGATCGCCGGCGTGATCAGGCCGTCGCCGTAGAAGAGGGCGACGCCGATGATCGAGAGGCCGACGACGAGCAGCGCCTGCGCCCGCTTGCTCTGGCCAGGCGGAGGGCGAGGGCGGCGAGCGAGAGGATGCCGCCTTCGCCGCGGTTGTCGGCGCGCGTGATCAGCAGGACGTATTTGATCGTGACGACGATGACGAGAGCCCAGAACATCAGCGAGAGCACGCCGAGCACGGCGTTGTCGCGTGCCCGTCAGACCGGCGGTGGCGGCGATCGATCTGCGCAATGCGTAGATCGGGCTGGTGCCGATGTCGCCATAGACGATGCCGAGCGCGCCGATGATCAGCGCCCGCTGGTGCCCTGACCCCGCCCGGGCGCCCTGGTCGACACTCCCCATGGGCGCTGTCCTTAGTCCGCGGCCGGTCGAAGCACAATGAGCGGGCCTGAAAACGCGATTCTGCAAAACAACCCCATGCATTAAAAAATAGGTATTTAATTACAATGACATAGGCATGCGCACTTCCGGCACATCAGAGCCGCTCCAGAAGCGCCTGCGCACGTCCGGCGATGCCGATTTCGCGCTCGGCGCTCCTGACAGGCGGGCAGGCGCTTCGCCAGTTATGTGAATGTTACTTACATTGACATGGGGCGTTCGATGGATATCGCGGCGAAGCTTGACGACATCGGCAAACCGGCCTGGATCGGCGTGATGGTGCTGGGCTTCATCCTGTTCTGGCCCGTCGGCTCTGGCGATCCTGGCCTATCTCATATGGAGTGGACGCATGAAATGCGGAATCACGGCGGCCCCGGCCGCTGGTATGGCGCCGAGCGCGGCGGCGAGGGCGCTGCGCGCTGGTGCGGCGGCTGGCGCCGGCAGCAGTCGAGCGGCAACCGCGCCTTCGACGAGTATCGCGCGGAGACCCTGAACCGGCTCGAGGAGGAGCAGCGCGAGTTCCGCGAGTTCCTCGACCGCCTGCGCCACGCCAAGGACAAGGCCGAGTTCGACGAGTTCATGGCCGACCGCCGCCGTCGTCCCGAAGGCCCGGAGCCCCAGCCCCCAAGCCTGAACTTCCCAATCCTCCTGAACCTAACCCGGCCCCTCTCCTGCATGAGTCGCGAGGGGAGGGGCCGCGGCTTATCCTTCACTCTAGCGCTCAGTCGCGGCCGACGCGCGGCTCGTGCTGGCGCAGGTCCCGAGACCGGGCGTACTCGATGCTGCCCAGCTGCGCCGACGGAATCCGCGCGGCGATCTGGATGGCGTCGTTCAGGTCCCTGGCTTCGATCAGGTAGATCCCGCCGAGCTGCTCCTTCGTCTCCGCGAACGGGCCGTCGGTCGTCGACACCTTGCCGTTGCGGACCCGCACGGTCACGGCCGTGCGAACGGTTGCAGCGCCTCCCGCGGCGATGGAGCGGCCGCTGCGGCGGAGCTCCTCGTCGAGCGCGACATGGGCGGCGGAGAAGGGTTCGGAACTCCTCCTTGGGCATGGCGTCCAGCGTCTTCTCGTCGTAGCAGACCAGGCACAGATATTTCATCCTTCTCTCCTCGTCGCGCGCTCGAGCGGCAGGGCGCGCCCGGATAGTCGTTCGCCGCGGCGCGGGATCTGACACCGGGCGGCGCGCGACGCTCGCGTTCCTTCCTCGACCTTGGACGCCCGCCGTCGCTCGAGCGAAGCAACTTCTTCTCGCGCTAGCCTGTCGATCTCGAGCCGGCCCATTCGACCATGGAGAGAGCGGGAGGACAGCCGTGTCCCGCACCGATATGGCAAACCAGAGGAGAGCAAGGATGAGCCAGCCGGAGAATCGTGTCGCGCGACGAATGGCTTGCCGCGCGCAAGCAACATCTGAGCAAGGAGAAGGAACTCACGCGCTTGCGCGATGATCTGAGCGCCGAGCGGCGCGAGCTGCCCTGGGTCAGGGGTCGACAAGCCCTTATGTCTTCGAGGGGTCGAAGGGCAAGCAGACACTCGCCGACCTCTTCGACGGCCGCAGCCAGCTCGTGATCCATCACTTCATGTTCGGGCCGGAGTGGGAGCAGGGTTGTCCGAGCTGCTCCTCGGCGGCTCGACCAATATCGACGGCAATGTCGATCCACCTGAATGCCCGCGGACGTGACCGTGGCGGTGGTGGTCGCGCGGCGCCGCTGGCCCTGGATCGAGGCGTTCAAAAGCGCATGGGCTGGCGTTTCGAGTGGGTGTCGTCCTACGGAACCGACTTCAACTACGACTATCGCGTGTCGTTCACGAAGGAGGAGATGGGCAAGGGCAACGTGCACTACAACTTCGGCCCGAACGGATTCCCGAGCGAAGAGGCCCCGGCGTCAGTGTGTTCTACAAGAACGGGGAGGGCGAGATATTTCACACCTACTCCAGCTATGCGCGCGGCGCCGAATCCTTGCTCGGCGGCTACCACTTCCTCGACATCGTGCCGAAGGGTCGCGATGAGGAGAAGCCCTGGACCATGTCATGGGTACGGCACCACGACCGCTACGGCGCGTGATCTCGTCCAGCCTTGCCAATTCGCCCTCATATTCACATTGTCCGCGAAGCGGAATCCTCCCGCTTTCGCGGGCGATGACGGCGGGGAGTAGACATCGAGGTTGGCCGACGGGTCCGGGGTTGCAGGCTTGGCCTTCACCGTGAAATCCCTGACGAATCTGTGTGCTATGACAACGGGAATCTGTTGTCACGAGAAGAGGGGGGCGGCGGTGATCTCGCGAAAATATGCGTGGATCTGGTGGTCGGCGTCCGCGCCGCCAAGGCAGCGGGGCGGAGCGGGTCGAGCTCTGCGGCGATCTTCTCGAGGGCGGCACCACGCCCAGCCGCGGCATGATCCGCCAGGCCCGGACCATCGCCGGCATCGGGCTGCATGTGATCGTCCGGCCGCGTGGCGGCGACTTCCTGTTCGACGAGGATGAATTCGCGGTCATGCAGGCCGACATCGATACCGCCAGGGCCGAGGGCGCGGATGGTGTCGTCATCGGCCTGCTGACGGCCGACGGCGCGGTCGACGCGGCGAGGACGCGCGACCTGATCGCCCGGGCCCGACCTATCTCGGTGACGTTTCACCGGGCGTTCGACATGACGCCCGATCCGTTCGAGGCGCTCGGAGACTCTGGTCGGGCTCGGCGTCGACCGCGTGCTCACCTCCGGCCAGGAGGCGAGCCGTGCTGGAGGGGCTGCCGCTGATTGCCGAGCTGGTCCGCCGTGCAGGCCGAAAGGATCATTGTCATGCCCGGCGGCGGCATCACCGGCGCGCAATGCCGAGCGTGATCGTGCGCCGCGGCCAAGCCGCGGAGATCCATTTCGCGGCGCTCGAACCGGCGGCCGGGCGGCATGCGGTTTCGCCGCGAGCACGTGCTTCATGGGCGGTGAGTTGCGCCCGCCGGAAGTATGACCGGCTCGTGACGTCGGTCGCTTCCGTTCGGTCGGTGATGGCGAAGGCGTCGGACTGAGCGCCTGCAATGCGTAGGCAGGGATTTGCCGGCGGGTCGGTGGAGCGTCTCCCCGAGCGCACGTGAACAGTTATTCTCTCAACCGAACGACGACTCTGCGCTGGTTGACCAGCTGGAGCGCTGCTTCAATCAACTGCTCCGGGCTAAAGGGTTTGCTCACCATGGCCACCTTCCGGCTGAGCGCGGCAGGCTTTCGGGCCCGTAGCCGGAGACGAAAAGGAAAGGAACCATGCGGCGCGTCAACGCAGCCGCCACCTCGTCCACCGACTGGCCGCGGAGGTTGCCATCGATAAACGCGCCGTCGAACGGGGTGCTCCCGATGATCTGCAGGGCGTCCGTGACGGTCCCGACATGCGCGACCATCTCGGCCCCGGCCTCTCCAAACCCGCGACCATATCGAGGGCGACGAGCGGCTCATCCTCCGCCACGAGTGAAGCGCTTTCCCGCCAGTCGCGCGACCGCCTCTCGACGACGCGGACCTGCGGACGCGGCGCCGTACCGCTATGGCCCTGAGGCCGCGGATCGTTCGGCCTGCGATACGTTGGACGCGGCGGAGCGGGGCAGCGGCAGCGTGATCTCCCAGACGATGCCGTCGGCCTCGAGCGACAGGTGTGCATCTCCGCCCTCGCCCTTGGCGCTTTGCTCGATCAGGGTCATGCCAAAGCCGCGCGACGTCGGCGCTCTCACCGGCGGGCCGCCGCGCTCGACCCAGCGCAGCCGGAGCGTCCCATCCTCGACCGTCCAGGTGATCGCCACCCGACCCTGGGACCGCGACAACGCCCCGTATTTGTTGGCGTTGGTCCCGAGCTCGTGCAGCATCAGCGCCATGTGCAGCGCCATCTGCGATTCCAATCGCACCGCCGGGCCCCAGGCCGTAAGCCTGGTCTCGTCGACGGATCCGCGCAGGAGCTGATCCCGGATCAATTCGCGCAAAGTCGGCGCCCTGCCAGGTCGTGCTGCTCAGAATGGAGTGGACCCGAGAGAGCGACTGAATGCGCCCGGTGAAGGCGGTCACGAACTCGACCGGTCTTGGTTCGGCGCAGCGTGTATTGCGCGATCGCCTGAACGCTGGCGAGCGTGTTCTTGACGCGATGATTAAGCTCGCTCACCAGCAGCTGTTGGGTTTGCTCGGCTTGCTTGCGTTCGGTGATGTCCAGGGAGAGGCCTGCATAGCCCAGGAACTCGCCACTTCGAACCCAGGCGCGGCTCTCCCACCGACCTCATCCATCGGTATTCCCCGTCATGGCGGCGGAAGCGGAACTCCGCATCGAACAATGCTCTGCGCTTCCAGCGCACGCCGATATGCATTGACGTGGTCCTCGCGATCTTCCGGGTGGATGAACTGCTCCCAGCCGTGACTCGCGCACGTCCTCGGCATCGATGCCGAGAAAATCCAGGTATCCGCGATTGACGTACTCGCAACCATGCGGCCCATTGACCCAGATCAGCGCAGGCGCGCTGTCGGCGAGCGTGCGGAAGCGCTTCTCGGACTCGGCGATGGCGAGAGCTGCGCCTGCACCTGTTCCGCGATGTCCCGGAAATAGCAGACCACGCCGAAGCGCCCATCGGGCAAGAGGATGCGATCCAGCTGCCACTCGTAGTATTCGGTGACCCCGCGATCGATGCGGAATATGGCGTACTCCGGAGATGATATAGGGTTCGCCGGTTTCGAGCGTGTGGCGGAGGATGCGGACGATCTCATCCGCGCGCGCCTTGTCCAACAGAACCCGGATGACCTCGTCGAAGTCGCGACCGACGACCCCTCCCGGAACGTCGCCGAACACCGGCAGAGCGACGGGGTTTACTTCGCGAATGCGGAAGTCCGCATCCACCAGGTACACGCCCAGCGGCGCCTGGTTGAGGAGCATCTCGAACTGCGCGGTGCGATGGCGCAGCGCCTCCGTGGCCTCGCGGCGTATGCTGGCGATCTTGATGTTCGTCGCGACGTGAGCCAGCAACTCGCGGGCGCTGAACGGCTTGATCAAGTAGTCGTCGGCTCCCGCCGTCAGTCCTTCCAGCTCTGGCTTTCTTCGTCGGCGCGCGCTGAAAGCAGAATGATCGGCAACGTACTCGTGCGGGGATCGGCGCGCAGGCGCGCCGCGAGCCCCGTGCCGTCGAGGCGTGGCATCATGACGTCGCTCAAGACGAGGTCGGGCAACGTCTCGTGATCGCGGTCCAATGCCGCTTCGCCGTCGGCAACGGTCTCGACGTCGAAACGAGCACTCGAGCAACCGGCGCACATACTCACGCATATCGGCGTTGTCGTCGGCGAGCAGCACCCGCGGGCGCTCGCCGGCCACGTGCGCTGCTTCCGGGGGATGTCCGCGGTCGCCTTCCATGGACGGTCTCGTCTCCATCTGGAAGCCAGCGCAGTGCTTCCTCGACAAAAGCCTGCGCGCGCATCGCCGTCGACGCCTGCGTGTGCTCGGAGCGGATATGATCGGCCGACAGATGCGCGTGACCAAGCGGGACCGAGACGGTGAACGTCGACCCGCGACCCAGTCTGCTTTCGACTCCGACCGTACCGCCGTGCAATTTCACGAGCTCCTGCACCAGCGCCAGCCCGATGCCGGTGCCCTCGTAACTGACGGCCCTCGCGCGCCTCGATCGCGGTGGAAGCGCTCGAAGAGCCGCGGCAGCTCGCTCTGCGGCGATGCCGGTCCCGGTGTCGCGCACGCGTGAGCGCCGACCGGCGCGCCGCCGGCGCGCAGCGCGACCGCGATCTCGCCCGTCGAAGGTGAACTTGAAGGCGTTGGAGAGCAGGTTGAGGACGATCTTCTCCCACATGTCGCGGTCGACGTAGACCGGCTCGACGAGCGGCGGGCAGTCGATCGAGCAGCCGCAGCCCGGCTCTCTCGCAGGCCGAGCGGAAGACGCTGGCGAGCTCCGCGGTCGAGCGCGGCGAGGTCGGTCGGCTCGTAGGAGGCCTGTATGCGCCCGGCCTCGATGCGGGAGAAGTCCAGCAGCGTGTTGACCAGCTTCAGCAGGCGCAGGCCGTTGCGGTGCGCAACGTCGAGCCGCTCGCGGTCGGCTGGCGGACAGGTCGTGGTCCGACGGCGCAGCGTCCTCGAGCGGGCCCCAGCATCAGGGTCAGCGGCGTGCGGAACTCGTGGCTGACGTTGCTGAAGAACAGCGTCTTGGCGCGATCGATCTCGGCCAGCGCCTCGGCGCGCTTGCGTTCCTCTTCGTAGGCCCGCGCGTTGGCAACGCGCGGTCGCGATCTGCGTCGTCACCAGCTCGAGGAAGCTGCGATACTGCTCGTCGAGCTTGAGGCGCGGGCTGATGCCGGCGACCAGAAGTCCCGGCCATCTGATGCGCTTTGTTCGACGGGATGGGCAACACCACGGCAGTGTGCGGCGGGTCCGACCACGGACCCAGCGGCACAGCGTCGAAGCGCGTCGCCGATATCTTCGACGACCTGCATTCGTTCCGTCTCGGATCGCCTCGGCAAGCGGCCAGGCCTGATCCGTTCGTCCAAGCCCGCAACCGGATGGGGCGACGGCATCACCCACGCCGGTCGCGCCGGCGAGGCGCGCCTGGCTGCCTCTCGGGATCGATGAGATAGAGCAGCGCGAACGGCAGGTCCTGGCCGTGCTTCGCCAAGGCCTTGGCGGCGATGGCGCAGGCCTCTTCGGCCGTCTTCGCTTCGCCCGCGCGGGCGCCGAGGTCGCGCAGCGCATCACCGCCGGCGCTCGCCGATGACCTTCTCGGTGATTTCATGCACGGTCGCCAGCACGCCGCCGATGCCGCGCGGGCGGTGTCGTCCGGCGACTGGGCTGTAGGCGACGGTGAAGTGGGTCTCTTCGACGAAGCCGTGACCGGTTGATCTCGAGGGTTGATGTCCTCCATCCAGGTCGCCGGCCCGCCGTGGAACGGCGTGTCGATCAGCGGCTGAAGGATATGCCAGATCTCCTTCCAGCATTCGCTGACGGGCTGCCCGAGCGCCCATGGGTGCTTGCGTCCCGAGGATCGGGCGGTAGGCATCGTTAGTAGAGCGAGACGTATTGCGGTCCCCACCAAAGAAGCAGGGGGAACCGGTTGGCCAGCATGAACCCGACCATCATCCGCAACGCGGGTGACCAGGTTTCCGGAGCGCCGGGGAGGCTGTCCGTCCAGTCGTGCGACCGGATCAAGGCGCCCATCTCACCCCCGCCGGCCAGAAACCCGCCGCCCTCCTGCCCCAGGGCCGCATGCGCAGGGGAGATTGTCGTTCACGTTCGCCCGCCCCTCGAAAGAGTAAGCCCGAAAGCCAACACATCCCGGACGCACTCTGTTCTCCTCTCGCCTGCCGCCGGCTTCCAAGAGCACCCTCGCACGGCCATTGGGGGCCAATCGCCGCTTCGGGTCGGTGCAGGCTGGGCCACCACAATGGGCAAAAGCTGCAATTCGAAGTTGCGGCACGAGGGCCGGTCTGGTGCAACGGCCGCCCCCTTGCTGTATGTGCGGGCCTGAGAGGCCTCGGCATCCGTCTCGCGCGAGTGAAACGAGCGCAGAGGCACGACGCCACGGGTGGATCGCGCGGCTCAAGCAAAGTGAAGGAATGGGGCGTAGCATGCAGACCGAAGACCTGGCGAAGACCGGATCCGCCGCGACGCTGGCGGCACGGATCCGGCGCAAGGGAGATCTCCGCCGGTCGAGGCGGTGGACAGCGCCGCGATCGCGCGCATCGAGACGCACAATCCGAAGATCAACGCGCTCATCATCTTCGGGTACGACGATGCGCGGAAGGCGGCGAAGGCGGCGGAAGGCGCGATCATGCGCGGCGACGAGGTCGGCCGCTTGCACGGCGCTGCCCGATCGCGATGAAGGATCTGCTTCGACTTCAAGCCGGGCTGGGTCACGACCTTCGGCGGCGTCCGCGCCCTCAAGGACTACGTCGTCGACTCCTACTGCGTGCTTCGCCGAGCGCATGGAGCAGGCCGGGCGCCATCCTCGTCGGCAAGACCAACAGCCCGGTGCTCGGCTTCCGCGGCACCTGCGACAACTACCTCTTCGGCCCGTCGACGCAATCCCTTCGACCTCGACGAAGAACACCGGCGGCTCCTCCGGCGGCAGCGCCGGCGCCGTCGCCGACGGGCTGCTGCCGCTCTGCCGAGGGCACCGACGGCGGCGGCTCGATCCGCATCCCCGCCTCCTGGTGCGGCGTCTACGGCTACAAGCCGTCGTTCGGGCGCGTGCCCGCTCGCGGCCGCGCCGAACGCCTTCGGCGGTACCGCGCCGTTCCTCTTCGAAGGCCCGATCACGCCGCACCGTGGAGGACGCCGCCTTGGCGATGTCGGCGCTCGCCGGGCTACGATTCTGCGCGACCCCTACAGCCTCGACGGCAGCGTCGACTTCATGGCCGCCGCTGCGCGGCTCGATCCGCGGCAGGAAGATCGCCTACACGCCGCGACTACGGCATCTTCCCGGTCGACCCGCGCGTGATCGCCGTGGTCGTCACAAGGCGGTCAAGGCCTTCGAGCGAGGCGGGCGCCCGTGTCGAGGAGGTGAAGATCGGCATCCGCCGCTCGCAGCAGCGAGCTGAGCGACGTCTGGTGCCGCTTCATCTGCCGCTCGATGCAGGTCGCGCGCGCTCGAAGGCTTGCAGCGCCAGGGCCTCGATCTCCTGCAGGACCATCGCGACGACTTGCCGCCGGAGGTCCTGGCATTGGGACGAGATCGGGCAGGAAGCTGACGGCCGCCAATTTCCTCCGCGACCAGGTCGATGCGCAGCGAGGTGTTCGATGCCGCTGCGCGGCGTGCTCGACCGCTACGATTTGCTGGTGTCGCCGACGCTGGCACCTGCCTCGCGCGTCGAGCAACGCGATGGACCGCAACACCGTCGGACCGATCGGAGATCAACGGCAGAGGCGATCGATCCTCTGATCGGCTGGTGCATGCCACCTGATCAACTCGATACTCGGCTATCCGGCCGCGACCGTTCCGGCGGGGGTTGGCGGACAAACGCTGCCGACGCCAACTATCGCGGCCAGCACGGATCCGACGGCCAGCGCTGGCAGCTCAGGCGGCGCCGACGCCGGTGGCACCGGCCTGCAAGCTCCGACATGCCAGCGTCAGAGAGGTCATTCTCGGGCGGAGCGGGCTGCGCCAGCCATGCCTGCCGATGGGGAGGGATCCTGCAGCGCCGGTGAAGCTCGCGGTACGGTCACCACAGCGTATAGCCGCCGTCGATCACGAGGCGTGCGCCGGTGACGTAGCTGGAGGCCGGCGAAGCCAGATAGACCGCCAGCGGCCCGATCTCGTGCGGCTCGCCGGCGCGGCCCATCGGCACGGCGCGGACGAACGTCTCGATCACCTCGGGATGTTTCTTCGCCCAGGCGACGTTCGGCTCGGTCATGAACAGGCCAGGGCAGATGGCGTTCACGGTGGCGCTGCCGCGCGGCGCCCAGTCGGCGGCGGCGGCGCGGGTGAAGTGGATCAGGCGCCGCCTTCGTCGTCTCGTAGTGACGCGCCGCCGATGCCGCGATTGGCGATCATGCCGCTGATCGAGCGCGATGTTGATGACGCGACCCGGCGCCGCGCTGGAGCATCGCGCCGCCGATGATCTTCGTGCGCAGAGTGAAGCAATGGGTGAGGTTGAGATCGACGAACTTCTGCCAGGTCGCGAGGTCGGTGTCCTCGCATCGCGCACGTCGAGATCGCGGCCGCCCACCATTGTTGACGAGGATGTCGATGGGCCCTGCTTCCGCGAGGACGCGCTTGCAGAGGTCCTCGCACAGGGCGGGCTGGGCGATATCGCCGGGAAGGTCCAGGCCCGGCGCCCGCGCTCGCGCACCTCGGCGGCGGTCGCGTGCGCGAGCTTCCGGGTCGCGCCCGTTCAGGACGATGTCGGCGCCAGCCTTCAGCCGCCGCGAGGGGCGATGACGCCGGCCGAAACCGCGGCTGCCACCAGTGGATGAACGAGGCGCCGGCCATCGAGCCGGAAGCGATCGAGCGCACGTTCATGGGACCATCCAGGGAGCGTTCTTGCGCGTCCGTTCATATAATGGCTGGTATGCGCCTGCAGCCGTCGATACCCAACAGACCCGAGACAGAGGAGGCGAACCGATGAGCGTACGCAAGGAACAAGAGTACGTCCTGCAGCAGGCTGCAGTTCCGGCAGCTGCAGCAAGTGGACCATCGACACGGCGTGAGTTCCTCACGCGCAGCCTGGTTGCCGGGCTCGGCCTAGCCGGAGTCGGCGCTGCGTGGCGAAGAGCGGGATCGGATCGGCCCTCGCCGCAGACCGCCCCGCTGACGCCGACGTTCTATCAGTGGATCCAGGACCTGCATCCCGGCATCCCGGCCGTGAACGCCAAGTTCCCCGGCATCAACTACCAGATCGCGCCGGTCGAGGGCTTCGGCATCGAGCGCTTCGTGGCCGAGGCCAAGAACGAGCGAAAGCACCTGGGACGTCTATGTCGGCCAGACGCCGTTCGTGGAGATGTCGGCGATGATCAAGGCCGACGTCATCGAGCCGTGGGACAACTACATCCCGAAGGACGTGCTCGACGACATCATCCCGTCGATCCGCGAGGAGTGCACGATCGACGGCAAGCTCTACGGCTGGCCGTTCCTGCTCGACGTGATCGGAACCGGGATGGCATTCGGGCCTGACGGGCAAGGCCGGCGTGGCCGATGCGGCGCCCGCGACCTGGGACGACTTCCTGGCCGCTGCCAAGAAGATCGTCGATTCCCAGGCCGCGCCGTGGGGCGCGACGTTCGATGCGCATGGCTGGCGCTCGCTGGCCCCGGTCACGCACAGCATGAGCAGCAAAGTCTACACGTCGGAGGGCCTGTTCGACTTCACCAGCGAACCCGCGATCGAGGCGTTGAAGCTGATGAAGCAGATCATGACGATGGCGAATCCCGGACATCCTGCTGGAGGGCGCCTCGGACGCCGGCGTCAACGGCACGCCGGACGAGGTCGCCTTCGCCACCCAGCGGGTCGGCCTCTACTTCAAGTACTTCAACGCGCCGCTGCGCATGGCGGCGAGCTGGGACGATCCGAAGCTAGCTGCATCTCGGTCCGCTGCCGAAATTCGCCAATGGCGAGGGCTCGACGGTGTTCTGGACGACGGGCTGCGCGCTCTTCAAGCACGGCCAGAACAAGGAGAAGGCGGCCGAATACATCAAGGCGCTGACCTACGATCAGCAGATCTGGAAGGACTCGATCGTCGGCACCCCGGGCGTCCATCCCGGGCCAGCTGCCGCCCTACAAGTCCTTCTACACGGACTGGGCCGCCAACAAGCCGGACTGGATGCCCGAGTTCGTCGGGCTGGTCCGCGGCCAGCTCGACAAGGCCAAGGCCATCACCAACCACCTCTTCGGCCTGCAGCAGTTCGTGATCGGCAAGCCCCTCTGGGAGACCTACCTCAAGGGCGAGGAGGCCGATCCGAAGGTCGCCATGCAGAAGGTCGTCGACGCGGTCCAGGCCGAGTTGAAGAAGGGCTAGTCGTCGGATCGAGGCGAGGACCGGGGCACCTCGCCCCTGGTCCTCGCTCCTCAAACGATACCCCGACCTGTCATGCCGGCGAAAGCCGGCATCCATAATCCGCAGGCCTGTGTCGATGGATTCGCGGCTTGCGCCGGAATGACAAAGGCAGTCAGACGGCGCGATTCCAATCACGGGAAGACCGCTGTAACGCATGGCACAGGCGATTGCGTCCGGCCGGGTGAGCCCCTAGCGGAGACGGCACGGCAGCCAGGATGACGCTGCTGCGGCAGGACATCGGCGTCTGGCTGTTCCTGCTGCCGGCGGTCGCCTTCTTCGTCGGCTATCAGGTCTGGCCCATCATCCGCGTCCTCTGGATGAGCTTCACCGACTACCAGTTCCTCACCAACGAGCCGGCGAACTGGGTCTGGTTCGACAACTACATCCAGGCGCTCGAGCGACCCGCTGATGTGGGCGAGCCTCGTGGCGCGCGGCCCTGTTCACGATCATGTTCCTGCCGGGAACGATCATCCTGCCGCTCCTGCTGGCAATCCTCGTCGACCGGCGTGACGAACCGGCGTCTCGCGACCCTCTACCGCGATCGTGCTGCTCATTCCGGCCGTGATTCCCGAGCACGCTCATCTTCGTGCTGTGGAAGTGGATGTACAACTACCAGGCCGGCCCGATAAACCATTTCCTCGTCGACACCATCGGCCTGTTCACCCTGCACAACGCGCCGCAGTGGCTGGGCGGGACGGCGCTGACGCTGCCCTCGATCGCGGTCATGGAGGTGTGGTGGGGCCTCGGCTACCACACCATCTTCTTCCTCGCCGGCCTGGCCGCGATCCCCAGGACCTGCCGGAAGCCGCCCGCATCGACGGCGCCAGCGAATGGCAGGTCTTCTGGCATGTGACGCGGCCGCGCCTGGCGCCGATCATGATGATCCTGGTCGTCCTGCGCTTCGGCACGGCCATGGCGGTGATCGACGAATATCTCATCTTCGGCGGCTTCAACCGGGCCTCGCCGACCTACACCTGGACGATCTTCATGTACGACCAGGCGTTCAAGCACGGGCCTCTGGCGGCAGGGCTACGCCGCGGCCATCGGCATGATCGGCGCGGTCGCGATGATGATCGTCATGATTTTCCTGCTGCGGATCTTCCGTCCGAAGGGGCTGACTGGACGAGCGCATGACCCTCGAAGCCGTCGATCGCGGCACCGTGACGTCGGACCGACCGCCAGGTCGACGGCCGAAGCAAGGCTGGTTCAAGCGGAACCGGAGCGCCATCGTCCGTCATGCGGTGATCAACTTCTTCATGGTGATCATCCTGCTGCCGCTCGCCTGGGTGCTCATGATGTCGATAAAGTCGCTGCCCGACGCGATGCGCGGCGATTTCTGGCCGCGGAAGTTCGACTTCACCCATTACAGCTTCGTCTTCGAGCGGATCGCACACGCTGCCGATCAACCTGTTCAACAGCATCTACGTCACCGCCGGCACGGTGCTGATCACCACGGTCTGCGCCGTGCTCGCCGGCTATGCGCTCGTGCATCTGCAGGCCGCGCGGCGCCGGCTTGGTCGTGGCGGCGCTGCTGGTGTCGCTCTATTTCCCGGTGCGCGTCGTCTCGATCATCAGCATCTACGAGACCCAGAATTGGCTCGGCCTGATCAACGACACCAGCCGGCCTCATCCTGCCCTACGTCACCGCTGCAGCTGGCGATCAGCATCCTGATCATGCGCAGCATGTTCCAGCTCGTGCCGCACGAGATGATCGAGGCGGCGAAGATCGACGGCGCCGGCGCCGTGGCGGACGCTGTGGATGATCGGCCTGCCGATGGTGCGCAACGGCCTGGTCGTCATCTTCATCGTCAACTTCGTCGCGGCCTGGGGCGAGTACCTGCTGTGCCTGACGCTGATCGACGACGAGGCGCGCGCGCACCATGCCGGTCGTCCTCGCCGCCGCCCAGGGCGGCCAGGGGCAGTGGGCCTGGCCGAACCTCGCCGCCGTCTACGTCATCGTGTCGTCACCCCGGCATCCGCGCCCCTTCACCTTCGGCTCCGTGAAGCTCTTCTCTTCCGCGCCGGCCTGACGGAAGGCGCTGATGGGGTGACGCTCGTCGCGGTCAGCCGCGATAGCCGGAACTCGGACGATGCGGTAGCGCATCAGGACGTACATGACGCGCGAAGATGGCGAAGACGATGCAGCGTTGACCAGCGCCGCCAGCGCGAAGAGCTCCGGGCCGAGGCCGAACCGCAGCGAGTCCCCAGGCGACCGACGGCAGGGTCGGGATGGCGCCGAGGTTGTAGAACGAGATCTCCAGGTTGTTGAAGGCGAGGATGAAGCTGATGAGGAAGGCGCCGAGCAGGCAGGGCCAGATGATCGGCAGCGTGATCTTCCAGGAAGCAGCGCAGGGGCCGCGGCGCCGAACACCATGGCGGCGTCGTCCATGGCCCAGTCGTAGCGCACCAGCTGGGACAGGATGATGAGGAAGGCGAAGGCGGTGCCGGGAACCGCGTTGGCGGCGATGGCCGAATACATGTTTCCGGGCAGGTCGAGAACGCGCGCGTTGAAGGCCAGCGGCGAGATGCCGATCAGGAGGTCGGCCACGAACAGCGGCGCCAGGAACAGCAGCATGCGCCGGGCCGCGCCAGCGCGACCGGTAGCGCAGCACGCCGATGGCGCCGCCGGTGGCGAGCACGGTCGACAGCAGCGCGCTGCCCAGGCCCAGCACCAGGCTGTTGCGCAGGGCCTCGCCATAGAGCGAGCTGTCGAAGAGGTCGACATAGGACGACGCCGAGAACGCCGGCGGGAACGGCCAGACGATGTCGGCGGCGAACGAGGTGTAGATGACGTAGAAGATCGGCGCGTAGAGGAAGACGTAGAGCAGACCGAGCAGGGCGCCCATGGCGATCACGGCCCCGCGCAGGCGCGCCCTGCTCATGCGCCGAGCGCGCTCCGGTGAAGCCGCTGCGCTTCAGATCGATGGTCCGGCGCACGACCAGGATGACGAGGAGCGAGGCCAGGAACAGGAAGACGCCCATGGCCGAGCCGAGCGCCCAGGTGCCGGTCTCGCCGAACTGCTGGCGCCAGGCTCATGCCGAACGAGGTCGCCTGCGGCCGCCGAGAAAGCGCTGGGTCACCGCCGAGGCCAAGGCAGGGGATGAAGCACCAGCACGCAGTGCCGATGGCCGTGCCGATCCAGTTGAGCGGCCAGGTGATCTCGACGAAAGCGCGCCAGGGCCCGGCGCCGTTGATCTTGGCGACCTCCAGCAGCTCGAAATCGAAGTTCACGAGCGACAGGTAGATCGCCGTCACCATGAACGGGATGAACAGGTAGACGAGCGCCGAGACCGGCGGCGAACGGCGTGTACATGAGCACGCCGACCGGCCTGCGATGCCGAAGACGGCGAGCGCCATGTTCACCTCAGGCCGATCGGCCCGAACAGGCCTTGCAGCGCCGTCACCCGCAGGATGACGCCGGCTGAAGAACGGCGCCGCCAGCAGCAGCACCAGGAGCAGGGCGGTAGCGGCCGCCATGCTTGGCGATGAAATAGTGCGCACCGGCCAGCTGAACGACGAGGGCAGACGAGCGAGACCAGCGCCGCCGTCAGCCAGCGAGCGCAGGAAGAAATATCCTGCAGGCGGCCTCGCCCAAGCAGCGAGCGGTAGTTGTTGAGGTTCCAGTCGGCATAAGCTCGTAGCGCTCCGTCCGCCAGAAGCTGAAGACGACGATCGGAGCAGCGCGCAGCAGCAGGCGCCACGACGATGAACACGGCCCGCGGCCCGGCCAGGCAGACGAGGCGAAGCGGAATTGCGGCGGTAGCACAAGTCCGGCGCGGCGGGGCGCGTTCGGGCATCGGGCTGAACTCTGGAAGCACGCCCCGCGGGCGACCCGGCCAGTGCACGACCACGCGACCTCGCTCGGCTGCAGATCGAGGCCGTCGGGCGCGCCGCTGACGATGATCTGAGCCGTCAGTGAGCGCCACGATGTAGTTGGCGGTCTGGCCCTTGAAGATGGACGTCGCGCAGCGTGCCCGGCAGCCAGTCACGGTCGGCCGGGTCGGAAGCCGTTGACGCCGCGCGCGACCTTCCAGGTCCTCGCTACTTGATGGCGTACCGCAGCGGCCCGCCGGGGCGGCCGTCGCGCGGCTTCGGCACCAGCATGCTCGTGCCCTTCCAGTCCATGCGCGCCATGCTTGCCGGAGGACTCCGAGCAGTCTCGCCCTCGAGAACGGTTGGCATGGCCGACGCAAGCCGGCCACGAAGGCGGTGGCGCGGATTGGCATGGATCTCGGTCTTAGTGCCGATCTGCTCCGAAGCGCGCCGTTGTGCATGACCGCGATGCGGTCGCTCATGGTCAGCGCCTCCTCCTGATTGTGGTCACGTAGATGAAGGGGATCTGCAGCTCCTTCTGGCAGCGGCGGATCTCCACTCCATCTCGGAGCGCAGCTCGCGATCGAGATTGGCAAGAGAGGGGTTCGCTCGAGCGAGGGCAGGGCGCGAGTCAAGCCGCGCGCCAACGCCACCCTGCTGCTGCTGGCCGCCGGCATATCTCGTTGGGACATAGCCGGTCCGCAGGCCGTCGAGCCGCATCAGCTTCAGCGCCCAGGCCAGCCGCCGTCGCGCTCGGCCCGCGGCATGCCGCGCATGCGCAGCGGGAACCATGATGTTTTCGCCCGCGGTCTTCGTGCGGGAACAGCAGGAAGTTCTGGAACACCATGCCGATATGACGTGCATGGGCGGCGCGCGTGACGTCGCGATCGTCGCATGACTGACGCTGCCGTCGTCCGGCTGCTCGAGGCCAGCGATGAGCAGCATGCATCGTCTTGCCGGAGCCGCTCGGCCCCAGCAGCGCGAAGCACCGCCGCGCTCGATCGCGAGGCGATGTCGATCGACGGCCGTGACCGTTCCAGCGCGCGCATGACCGACTGCAGCCTGAAGGATCGCGCCTGGCACGCTAGATACACCCTCGTCGATGGAAGGAGAAGCGATCGCGACAGCCCGAGGTCGGCGAGGCGTCGCCGTCTCCGCTCGACGTCACGAGGCTTCGACGTCGGACCGGAGCTCCCCACTTCTCAGGCGAGGAGGGCTGATCGAACATGGCAGCTTGCTCGCCTCGCTGCGGTTCTGGAAGTAGAAGCTCGATCTCATCGGCGGTCAGCAGGCCGGTGCGCACATCAGGGTGCCGCCATAGCCGGTCGAACGGACGACGCGGCACATAGTTGTCCTTCTGCGAGAACTCGATTGACCCACTTGATGGCGCGAGCTCCGCGCGCTCAGAATCGGCGTCGGCGCTGATCATCCAGGTGTCGACCCAGCCGAGGCCCGCCTTCCTCGGGCTGCAGCACATGCTGGACGTCGAAATCGAGCTTGCCCTCGCGCGCGCAGCACGGTGCAGATGGCGATAGGCTCTCGGCAGAATTCCGGCGCCGCCCAGCGACCGTCGCCGCGCGCATCAGGCGGTCGAGTGCGTCGTAGTCCTGATCAGCGCGTAAGCAGCGGCTTCTTCTGCGCGATCAGCGGCCTCTTGGTCTCTTCGCAGTTCGGCATCCGGTGAGATTATGCGGGTTGAACGAGGCTTGCCGTCCGGCACGCCCGCGCCGGTGGTGCCGAGTTGGTCGCCGCCAGGAATGCCCATCAGCGCGATGTTCTCCTCGAAGCGCGAGTTCGGTGGAGAAGTGGCCCTTGTACTTCTCGTTCAGCAGCAGGCTGATCGAGCCGATGTCCTCCGTCGCGATCCTGGCTGCGTCGTTGACGGTGATGCCATAGCCGCCCCAGCAGTTCGGCGCCGCCACGTTGTGGTCGCCCGGTCTCGTCGGCCAGCAGCTGGAAAGTTCGGCGGCAGGAAATCCGGCGAACACGCTCGCCATGTGTCGGAGATCTTGCCGTAGTCGACCGCCTGGGTCAGGCCCTGGCGGAAATAGAGCCGCGGCCAGAAGCCGTCGGCCTGACGATGTCGAAATCCTCTGGTGCCGCCGACCTTCATCTTGTTGAAGGCCTCCAGGTTACGTCGAAGAAGGTCGGCGAGAAGCGCGCCTTGAGCTCGCTCTCGAACGATCGGCGACGGTCTCCTTGATCGCGTAGGGCTGCCACATCAGCAGGCGCAGGTCGGTCGCGGCGGCCTCGGCATTGCCGATGAAGGGCGCCGTTCGAGGCGGCCAAGTCCCGCGGCGGCTGCGGCGCCCGCCATCAGCGATCGGCGCGATAACCGCGCTGCGTGCGCCGTCGAATTTCGATCTCATCATGTCCGATCTCCCTGTTTCGGCCGCGACGTTGCTGCTCGGTCCATCGCGTTCGTGGTTCCGGTATAATCGGTGCCACAAATTACAACACAATTGCCATGAACGTGCAATAGTGACCGACTCAAGCTGAAAAGCCTGCCTCGTACGAGCCGCCAAAGGGCTCGAGCAGCAGAAGGAGAATTCGATCGTGCTGGCCGAAGAACAGGCAGCGCGTGATCTCGTCCGATGGTGAATCAGCGCGGCTCGATCGTCGATCACGCGAGATCCAGCGCAAGCTGAAGGTCTCGCGCGAAACCATCCGCCGCGACCTGATGCTGCTGGCGGACCAGCAACAGCGCTGCGCAAGACTCATGGCGGCGCGCTGTCGCTGCGAACGCAGCGAGCCCGAGATCGACCGTCCGCCAGGTGACGAATGCCGACGGCGCAAGCGAGCGATCGGCGCGGCTGGCCGCCGGCCTGGTGCCGGACGGCGCCTCTGTGATCCTCGCCAGCGGCAGCACGGTGCAGGCGGTCGCGGATGCCCTGCTGGCGCGCCGCGAGCTCACGGTCTTCACCAACAGCGTCGCTCGGCTGCGGCCAAGCTGATGGGTCACAACAAGCAACCGCGTCTACATGCTGGGCGGCGAGGTGCAGGCCGATCAACGGCGCTACCCTCGGCCGCGACGCCGCGACCATGCTGGCGCATTACTTCGCCGATTTCGTCTTCGTCGGCGCCGGCGCCATTTCGCCGAGCGGGTGGCTGATGGACTACACGCGCGAGGAGGGCGAGTTGCACAGCCAGATGCTGCAGTCCGCGCGCACCGCCGTCGTCGTCGCCGACCACAGCAAGTTCAGCCGCTACGCGCCGGTGCGGCTCGGACAACTTCGAGAAGGTCACCCATCTGGTCACCGACCGCGCAGCCGGATGGGCCGGTGAGCCGCCGCGCTGGCCGCGCTGCCGCTCGAACTGCTGGTGAGCCGATGGCCAGCGCGCGCTACGTAGGGCCGGCGCCGCCCGGCCAGTTCCAAGTCAGGAGAATCGCGATGAAGCACCCGGCCTTGCGGCGCGAGATCGTCGCCGCCTGCCAGGACATGAACCGTCGGGGCATCAATCAGGGGACATCCGGCAACATCAGCGCCCGCGTGGCGGAGGGCTCTGCTGATCACGCCCTCGGGGCTGCCCTATGACGAGATGAAGCCGGCGGACATCGTGCTGCATGAAGGCCGGACGGCAGCCATGCCGGACGCCTGAGCCGTCGAGCGAGTGGCGCTTCCATCACCACGCATCATGGCGACGCGGCCGGAGGTCGGCGCGGTCGTGCATACGCATTCGATGTTCGCGACCACGCTGTCCTGCCTCGGGCCTGGAGATTCCGGCCGTGCACTACATGATCGCGGCGGCCGGCGGCAACAACATCCGCTGCGTTCCCTACATCACCTACGGCACGCAGGGAGACTGGCGGACGCGCGCGCTGAAGGCGCTGGAGGGCCGCAACGCCTGCCTGCTGGCCAATCACGGCATGATCGTCGTCGGCCCCACGCTCAAGAGGGCGATGTGGCTGGCCGTCGAGGTCGAGACCCTGGCCGCGCAGTATTGGCGCGCGCTCCAGGTCGGCAAGCCCAACATCCTCACGCGACGCGCAGATCAAGACCGATGATCGAAAAGTTCCAGACCTACGGTCAGTCAAGCGCAGCCGTGCGACCTGCTGCTGAGAGATTGGATCGGCGAGCGCGAAGGCACATCATGATCGTCGGCATCGATATCGGCACGCAGAGCCTGAAGGTCGCGGTCACCGACCGCGAACTCAGGGTTCGCGGCGAGGCGGCAACGCCCTATCGGGCGCAGTTCCCGCGGCCGGGCTGGGCGGAGCAGGATCCTGCGCTGTGGGAGCTGCGCTCGGCCGACGATCGCCCGCGCGCTGGGCGAGCGCGGGCGCTGCGCCGCAGCAGGTCGCGGCGCTCGGCATCTGCGGCCAGCTCGACGGCTGCGTTGCCGTCGATGCCAGCGGCCAGGCGCTCGCGCCCTGCCTCGTCTGGATGGATCGCCGGGCCCAGGCGGAGATCGCGGATGTGCCGGCCGCGCTCATCCGGACACGCGCGGGCATCGTCCTCGATGCCGGCCATATGGCGGCGAAGATCCGCTGGCTGAAGCGGCACGATGCGAGCGCCGCCGCGGCCGCGCGCTTTCATCAGCCGGTGTCCTATCTGGTGGAGCGGCTGACGGGCAGGGCGGTGATGGATCACGCCCTGGCCTCCACGACCATGGTCTATGCGATCGATCGGGCGGAACTTCGACTCTGCGCTGCTCGACTGCTTCGAGATCGATGCCGGTGAGTTGCCGGCGCTGGCCGAGGCCGACAGCTGCGCCGGACCGCTGTCGTCGCAGGGCGCCGATCTCACGGGATTGCCGGCCGGCATTCCCGTGGCCGTCGGCACGGGCGACGATTTCTCGACTCCGCTCGGCGGCGGCCTGCTGGCGCCCGGCAGGCTCGCCGTCGTGCTCGGCACCGGCGAGGTGGTCGGCACGGTGCATCCGCGGCTGGCTCATCGACGACTCCGGCCTAGTCGAGACCCACGCCTATCCCGGTGGCGCCTATTTCCTGGAGAACCCGGGCTGGCTGTCGGGCGGCGCGGCCGCCTGGCTGTGCGGTCTGGTGGGCATCGATGAATTCGACGCGCTCGACGCCGCAAGCGGCCACTGCTCCGGTGGGAGCCGACGGCGTCGACCTTCGTTCCCGCGCTTGACGGGCGCAATGGCGCCGGAGTGGAACGCGGCGGGCGCGCGGCTGCTTCTACGGACTGACGCCGTCCCATGGGCGGCCGCATCTGCGCGCGCGCGCTGCTCGAAGGCTGCGCGTTCGCCATGCGCGACGTCGCCGACAGGCTGCGCGGCATGGGGGCGGAGATGCGCAGCCTGCTGCTGCTCGGCGGCGGCGCGGCAGCCGTCTGTGGGCGCAGATGCGGGCGGATATCATGGGGCTGCCGGTAGCTCGTGCCGCACCGGTCGACACCTCGCCGATCGGCGCCGCCGTGCTGGCGGCCGTGGCGGCAGGGCTCGTCGCGAATCTGCGCTCGGCGGCCGAACTGGTTCAGGAGCCCGTGCGCGCCGCTGGCGCCGGTGACGGCGAATCAGAGATGCCTACGAGCGGGCCTACGCGCGATACCGCCGGCTCTTCGGCTCGCTCGAGCCGATGTTCAGCTCCCGCGGTGTCGCCGATCACCGCTGCCTGGGCGCTACGAGCGCGGCCGGGAGGCCGGCGCGCGGTGAGCAAGGACATGATCGCCCAACTCATCGAGGGCTCGCTGCCCGATCCCGACGGCGGCAGCGCGCTGCGCGTGGCGACGCGCTCGGTGGTGATCGCGCCGTCGCTGCAAGGCAGCGAGGCCGACGTCGTGGCGCCGCTTGGATCTCGGGCGCCATCTGGCGGTCGTCGAGCGATTCGACCACGCACGGGCTGCTCGGCGCGCGCGTCGAACGTGCGCTCGCCAGCCTCGGACGAGTCACGAGCATCGTCCTGCCCGGACGGCCGCACCCGGACGCCGCCACCGTCGAGCGCGATCCGCGCTGAGTCGGCGACCGCCGATGCGCTCGTCGCGGTCGGATCCGGCACCATCAACGATCTCTGCAAGTACGCCAGCGCGCGACGACGGCAAGCGCTATGTGGTGTTCGCGACCGCGCCGTCGATGAACGGCTACACGTCGCTGAACGCGGCCATCACCGTCGACGGCCTCAAGAAGTCGCTGTCGGCCCAGGCCCCGCTCGGCGTCTTCCTCGACTCTCGATTCTGGCAGCGGCGCCGGCGCGCATGATCCGCTCCGGGCTCGGCGACAGCCTGTGCCGGCCGACGGCGCAGGCCGACTGGCTGCTGTCCCATCTGCTCTTCGACCGGCCCTACCGCACCATGCCGTTCGTGCTGCTGGCGGCCGACGAGGCGCAGCTGTTCGGCAGAGCCGGAGGCGCTGATGGCCGGCGATCTCGCGGCCATGACGTGCCTGGTGCGGACCCTGCTCCTGTCCGGGTTCGGCACCGCGATCTGCGGCAACAGCCAGCCGGCGAGCCAGGGCGAGCATCTCATCAGCCACTTCGCCGACATGTTCGGCGACCATTCCTGGCCCGACTCCTTCCATGGCGAGCAGATCAGCGTCACCACGCTTGACGATGGCGCGGCTGCAGGAACGGCTGCTCGCGGGATCGCCGCCCGAGCTGCAGGCGAGCGCGGTCGACGAGGCCGCATTCGTCGCCCGCTATGGCGAGGAACTCGGCCCGCTCCTGCTGGGCCGAGTTCGCGCAGAAGCGCCTCGATGCCGCCGGCGCACGCGCCGCCAACGAACGCATCGGCGCGTCCTGGGACCGCATCCGGCAGGCCATTCGCGCGCGTGATCCAGCCGGCGCATTTCCTGGCCGACGTGCTGCAGCGCGCCGGCTCCCCGACGGCGCCCGAGGCGCTCGGTTGGCCGCGACAGTTCTACCATCGCGCGGTCCGTCACGCGCGCGACATCCGCAGCCGCTATACGTTTCTGGACCTGGCCGCCGACAGCGAGCGGCTGGAGCCGGTCAACGAGCTGGGCTAGTCGCGCCGTCGGCGGCAATTGCTGGAGAGGACAAGCGGGCGCATGCTGGCAGTGAACCACAGACGTTACTGACTGGTTGCGATCGGACAGACCGCCATGAGCAGGCTGCGTCTCAAGCCATCTCACACGACGTTTCGAGGGCATGGTTGCGCGTCGACGCACCTCAGCCTGAGAGGTGGCTGACGGCGAGTTCCTCACGCTGCTCGGGCCGTCCGGCTGCGGCAAGATGCGACGACCCTGCGGATGATCGCGGGCTTCCTGGGTCCAGATGCCGGCGACATCTGGTTCGACGATCGCCGCATGACCGACGTGCCGCCGCACCGGCGCAACACCGCCATGGTGTTTCAGTCCTATGCCCTCTTTCCGCACATGTCGGTCGCCGAGAACGACGTCGGCTTCGGCTGCTGCATGCGCAAGCTGCCGAGAATGGAGAGTGCCGCGCGGGTGGCCGAGGCGCTCGAGCTCGTCAGCCTCACGGGCCTCGAGGATCGCGCGGCCGGGACAGCTTTCCGGCGGGCAGCAGCAGCCGGCAGCTGGCTCTGGCGCGCGCCATCGTCACGCGCGCCCGGACATCCTGCTGTTCGACGAGCCGCTCTCCAATCTCGACGCCAGCTCCGGGAAAAGGTGCGCGTCGAGGATCCCAAGTTGCAGCGGCGGCTCAGGATCACCTCGATCTACGTGACCCACGATCAGGCCGAGGCGCTGGTCGTCTCCGATCGCATCGTCGCGATGAACCGCGGCCGGATCGAGCAGATCGGCGATCCCGATACCATCTACCGCGCGCCCGACAACGCGTTCGTCGCCGATTTCATCGGCCTGACCAACATCGTCGAGGCGCACTGCTCGACGACCGCACGGTCGATACGCCGATCGGTCGCCTGCAGTATCGACGGCGGGCAGCCGCTGACGATCCACGCGTGCAAAGCTGATACGGCGCCCCGAGGACATGAAGGCGACGGCCAACGGCCGGGCCAATCGATTGTCCGGCACGGTGCGGCAGGTCATCTTCGCGCGGCAACGTCACGGAGTTCACGTTCAGACGTGAACGGCCACAGCCTGCGCGGCCAGCTCGACAACGACCTGCGGCCTCAGGAAGGCGAGGCCATCACTTCCTCGGCCTCGACGCCTGACCGCATCCGGGTCGTCGGCTGAGAGTGCGCCCGCGGCTGGCCATCGTCCTGCTCGTGCTGCCCGGCGCCGGGTTCATCTTCCTGTTCCTGGCAGTGGCACCTGACCATTACCGCCCTGCAGAAGCGTCGGCGTCTTGGGCTTCCGGCCGCGAGCCGGTTCACCTGGGAGTTCTGGGCGGCGCTCTTCGACCGCCAGTTTCCTCGACTCGTTCCTGTTCTCGGCCAAGGTCGGCATCGGCAGCGCCTTCGGCACGCTCCTGCTGGCCTATCCGCTGGCGCTGTTCCTGCGGCGGCGGCGCGCGGGCCGGGCGCTTCATCGGATCGGTCGTGAAGATCCGCTGTTCGTGTTGGCGCTGGTGGCGGCCTTCCTGATCCTGAACGCCATGGCCTTTCACGGCGTGATCAACGGCGTGCTGCGTCGGCCTGCAGGCTGATCGACCAGCCGCTGCGGATGCATGAACGACAAGTTCGGCTGGGGGCGTGCTGGCGATCCAGGTGTGGAAGAACCTGCCGTTCCAGCTCCTCATCCTCGCCTCCGGTGCTCGCCACCATCCGCACGGATATCGAGGACGCCGCCCGCAGCCTCGGCAGCCGGCCCCTGGCAGGTGCTGCGCCACATCATCCTGCCGCTGTCGATGCCGGGCATCCTGATCGCGGTGGCGCTGGTCTTCATCATGACGTTCGGCGACTTCGCCATCACACCCATCGCCGGCCCGATCTATCCCATCCTCGCTCGCCGTGCTCATGTACACGAAGGCGCTGACCTGAGCGAGTGGAACCTGGCGGCCTGCATCGGCATGGTCATCATGGTCGCCTCGCTCGCCTTTCGTGGGCGCTCCAGCGCGCATGGCGCGGCTGCTGCGAGAGGACGGCGGCATGATCGTCGCCTCGCCGCCGCGCCCGGCTGCGGGCCTGCCGCGCCTGTCGCTCGGCGTCTTCCTGGCCGCGCTGGCGGCCAGTCCTGCTGCTGTTGTGGACGGGCGTGCCGCTGCTGATGGCCGTGCTGTGGTCGCTCGTCGACCCCGGCAAGCCCTGGTCCTATCCGGATTTCTGCCGCCCAGCCTGTCGCTGGCGCAGTGGCAGTACGTTCACCTACAGCAGCATCGGGCGCGCCGTCGCCACCAGCTTCACCATCGCGCCGCTTCGCGAAACTCTGCTGCCGCAATTCGTCCTGTCATTGCTGGCTGCACGCCATATTCTTCGCTTCTGCCGGCAAGGAGGCTTAATACGTAG
>ERZ1370068.7753-contig-6651_pt1 | contig 39309 bp, 43 predicted proteins | sample MGYA00561227_ERZ1370068 | MGnify/ENA primary metagenome ERZ1370068 (study PRJEB38410, sample SAMEA6850437) | metagenome | study: Metagenomic assessment of the ecological functions of the soil: analysis of the soil microbiota associated with the...
CATGGTCGCGCGAGCCTGTCGGCCGCCTCGCCGGCCGAGAAGAGACTGACGATGGTGTCGAGCTGTCGGCGAGCGAGACCGGCCGCCCAGGTCACGCGCGGCCTTGCCGGAGCTGCGCGCGCGTCGGCGGCGCGTCGGCTTCGACGCCGACCGGCAGGTAGTGGAAGTAGATCGCCTTCCAGACTTCTTCGGGCTGTCCTTCGCTCGCGCGCGTAGATCCCGCCCATGATGCCCTGGAGTTCGGTGAACTCCCGGACCATGTCGGTCGCGAGATCGGCCTTCGCCAGCCGCGCGGCCGTGGCCGCCTGCCGCGCGCCTGCTCGCGTCGCGCCGAACGCCTCGCGCGCGATCCACTCGCGCCAGCCGTTCGATGCGCTCGGCCTTTTCCTTGGTAGGTGCCGAGCTTCTTGTGAAACAGCAGCGTGCGACAGCCGGTCGATCCGCGACTCGAGCGGCACTTCTGCGATCGGCTTCCCAGAAGAACCGCGCGTCGCGCAGCCGCGCCGTGACGACGCGCTCGGCGTTGCGGGCGATCGTGCGCTCGTTGTCGGGCTCGGTGTTGATGACGGCGAGGAACGCGCGTTCTTCAGCTTGCCGTCCTCGCCTTCGACCGGAAAGTAGTGCTGATGGTGAATCAGCGTCGTCGTCAGCACTTCTTCCGGGCAGCTCGAGGAACTCCGGCGCGAACGTGCCGGCGATGACCGACGGGGCATTCGACGAGGTCGGGCACCTCGTGCAGCAGCCCGGACGTCGCTGTGCACCGTGCGGCTGACGCGGCCCTGCAGCCGCTGCGCCTTGCGCGTCGAGCTCGCGCGCGATCTTGTCGTGGCCGCTCGCTGCGCTCGAGGATGACGAAGTTCTCGAGCAGCCGCGCGCGATACTCGTCGAACGAGCGGACCTTGATCGCGCGCCCGGCGCGGCCGCTGGTCGTCAGGAACCGGTGGCCGTAGGTCACCGCGCCGGTCGCGACGTCCTGCACCTGGCCGGTCTGCGCCGCCGGCGGTCCGCGTGATCGTGAACGGCACGACGCGGCCGCCGTAGCAGGAACAGAATCCAGCGGATCGGACGGCCGAACAGCAGCTCGCCGCTGCCGTCCTCGAGCATGCGCGTCCCAGTGCATCGAGCTTCGGGAACGTCAGCGCGCGCAGCGTGCCGCCGAGCACGTCGGGCAGGACGTCGACCGCCGCCTTGCCGCGCTGACGCTTGCGGAACGCGAGGTACTCGCCCTTCGGCGTCTCGACGCGCTCGAGCGCCGACACCTCGACGCCCTGCTTGGCGGCGAAGCCGGCGGCGGCCGGCGTCGGCGTGCCGTCCGGCTTGAAGCCGGCGGACACCGGCGGCCCGTTGACGAGCTCCTCGAGGTCGGTCTGCCGCTCGGGCACGCGCGCGATGCGGACGGTCAGCCGCCGCGGCGTGCTGTAGGTTTCGGCCGGCGCTTCGGGCGCGCAGCCGATGCTCGCGCAGCTGCGCGCGACAGCGCCTCGCCGACCTGATTGCGTCAGCGCCGGCAGCCAGCTCGCCGGAATCTCCTCGCAGCCGATCTCGAGCAGCAGCTCGCGGTCCACTAGCGCTCGCCCGCCGTCGTCCGCGGCGGCGGTCTGCTCGACGTACGCCTTCGCGATGCCGACGGCGAGCTGCCGGACGCGCAGGATGTAGGCGGTGCGCTCGGTGACGCCGATGCTGTTGCTCGAGTCGAGGATGTTGAACAGGTGCGAGCACTTCGAGGCAGTGCTCGAGCGCCGGCCAGATCAGGCCCGCCTTCGAGCAGCGCTCCGGCGAAGCCGGTAGTAGCTCGTCGAACAGATCGCGGTGGAAGGCGCCGAACTCGCCCGCGCGCGCAGCTCGCACCTGCGCCGAACACGTACTTCGACTGCTCGACCTCGTCGCGGCAGCCGGACGTCGCGATACTTCACGCCGGGCGCCCCACTCGAGGTCGTAGACGCTGTCGACGCGCTGCAGCACCATCGCGATGCGCTCGAGCCCGTAGGTCAGCTCCGGCGGAGATCGGCGCCAGCTCGATGCCGCCGGCCTGCTGGAAGTAGGTGAACTGCGTGATCTCGAGGCCGTCGAACATCACCTGCCAGCCGATGCCCCACGCGCCGAGCGTCGGCGACTCCCAGTTGTCTTCCTCGAAGCGGATGTCGTGCTGCCGCGGGTTGATGCCGCACGCCTCGAGGCTCTCGAGATACAGCTGCTGCACCTCGTCCGGCGCCGGCTTGAGGATCACCTGAAACTGATGGTGCTTGAACAGACGGTTCGGGTTCTCGCCGAAGCGGCCGTCGGCCGGCCGCCGCGACGGCTGCACGTACGCGACGTTCCAGTGCGCCGGGCCCGAGCACGCGCAGGAACGTCTCGGGATGCATCGTGCCGGCGCCGACCTCGACGTCGAGCGGCTGCTGCAGCACGCACCCGCGCGAGGCCCAGAACTCCGACAGCTTGAGAATGAGGCCTTGAAAGGTCACATCGTCCGCGCCGCATCAGTCTCGCCGCATCTCCCGCAGCACGCGCACCGACTTCAGATCCTTCTCCAGGTGCATCGCGATCAGCGCCCGATGCGCCGGCTTCGAGCTCGCGCAGCGTCGCGCGGCGACGACCGTCACGTCGCCGACGCGAGCGGGCTCGACGCGCGCGCCGCCGTCAGAAACGCCCGCGCGCCGTCCGACGAGCCGCGCGTCGGCCTGCGTAGACGCCCTGCAGCCGCAGCAGCCAGTACTCGAAGTACCGCGCCAGCGGCTCGATCGGGACGCCGCGCCGCCATCGCCTCGACCATCGACGCGCCGAGCCGGAACAGCGTCTCGTTCGGATCGCGCTTCCTGCGCCCACTCGTCGATCAGCTCGGCGAAGTAGCTCGACGTAGCCGAGCGCCTCGCCGTCGGCCGCCGACAGCGGCGACCGCAGCTGCTCGACGTAGTCGAGGCGCACCAGATCGCGCCGCTCGCGCTCGAGATAGCCGACGCGCCCGCACGTCAGCGGCTCGAGCGCGCCGCCGAACCGCCGGCGGCTCTGCCGCGCGTTCTTCGCCACGCCGCGCTTCTTGCCGCGATCGCGCGTCAGGAACACCACGATGCGATCCGACTCACCGAGCTTGTAGGTCCGCAGAATCAGCGCGTCGGTGGTATGGAGCGGCATTCAGAGGCGGGTCAACTGTACTACATCTCGGCTGGCGCCTGCACAGGCCTGTCGCTACTTCGCGCGCTACCGAGCCCGATCTCGCCCAGCACGCGCTCGTCCTCGCGCCACTCGGACTTCACGCGCACGTGCAGGTCGAGGAAGACCCGCGTCGCCGAAGAACCGCTCCGAGCTCCTCGCGCGCCGCCGTGCCGATCCGCTTGATCATCTCGCCGCCCGTGCCGATCACGATCGGCTTCTGCGACTCGCGGTCGACGACGATGCGTGCAGTACAGCTGCAGCAGCCCGCGCTTCGCGCCGTCCGGCTCCTCGAACCGGTCGATCGACGACGGCGCTCGAAAACGGGATCTCGGCGTGGGTGAACTGCAGCAGCTTCTCGCGCACGATCTCGGCGGCGAAGAACCGCTCCGGCTGATCGGTCAGGTAGTCGGCCGGATAGCGCGCCTCGCCCTCCGGCAGCCGGTCGATGAGCAGCCGCTCGAGCCGATCGACGTTGTCGCCGGTCGCCGCCGACACCGGCACGATCTCCGCGAACGTCGCCAGTCCTGCGCATACGCTCGCATGATCGGCAGCAGCCGCGTCTTCTTCATCAGGTCGATCTTGTTGAGGATCAGGAAGACCGGCGCCTCCGCGTCCTTCGACCAGGTCGATGACGAACTGGTCGCCCTTGCCCGGCGGCTCGGTCGCGTCGACCACGAGGCCGAGCACGTCGACCTCGCGCATCGTGTCCGACCGCGGCGTCGACCATGCGCACGTTCATCCGGTGCAGCGGCCGGTGGATGCCCGGCGTGTCGAGGAACACGACCTGCGCGTCGGGATAGTTCTGCACGCCGAGAATCCGGTTCCGCGTCGTCTGCGGCTTGTCGGAGACGATCGCGAGCTTCGTGCCGACCAGCCGGTTGAGCAGCGTCGACTTGCCGGCGTTCGGACGGCCGATGAACGACACGAAGCCGAACTTCATGCGCCATGACGTCGCTCCGCGCCTCGACCGGCGCTGTCGTGCTTGCACGATCCGGACCTTGTTGATGCGCCGGCGCTCGGCGTCGAGCACCTCGACGGTCAGGCCGTCGATCGTCGAACCGCTCGCCGACCGCCGGCACGCGGCCGAGGTGCGACAGCAGATAGCCGCCGACGGTCTCGAAGCCCTCGCGCTCGATCTCGACGTTCAGGCGCTGCGCGACCTCGTCGATGTCCACCTTGCCGCTGAACACGAACCGGCCGTTGCCTTCGTCGACGATCGGCTCGGACTCGACGTCGTACTCGTCGCGGATCTCGCCGACGATCTCCTCGAGCAGATCCTCGATCGTCACGAGGCCCGCGGTGCCGCCGTATTCGTCGACGACGATCGCGCACTGCGTCTGCTGGCGCTGGAACTGCTTCAGCAGCTCCGGCACGCGCTTGGTCTCCGGCACGACCACCGCCGGCCGGACGCAGCGGCGTGATCGGCCGGCCGTCGTCGCCGGCGTCGAGCAGCGACCAGATCCTTGATGAAGACGAAGCCCGGCGATGTTGTCGAGGCTGTCCTTGTAGACCGGGAACCGCGAGTATTCCTGCTCGCGGAACAGCGCGCGCAGCTCGCCGATCGTCGCGTCCTCGCGGATCGCGACGATGTCGGGCCGCGGCGTCATCACCTCGCGGACGAGCGTGTCGCCGAAGTCGACGATGCTCTGCAGCAGCCGGCGCTCCTCGCCCTCGATGATCCCCTCCTGCTCGGCGCGTGTCGATGTAGGCCTTCGCGGCCTCGTCGGCTCCTCGCGCTCGCCTCGTTCGCGGCTGCGCCGGCGCGCCGCGCCGCGGTCGCCGGCGCGCGACCGCGGCGATCCAGCCGCGTCATCGGGCCGAGCGCGCGGGCGACCGGCGCGAACGACGGCAGCAGCAGCTCCAGCACGCGCTCCGGGATCGCGGCCGACGATCAGCAGCGGCAGCAGCAGCTCGCAGACGATGACGAAGGCGGCGACGCCGACGACGACGAACGGCAGCGTCGTGCGCGCCGTCGACGCCGATCGCCGCGCGCGAGCAGCGCCGTCGCGGCCGCCGGTCACCAGGCCGAGCAGCAGCCGCACCGGGACGAACAGCAGCAGCGGATCGTCGAGATACGTCGCCGAGCGCGCCGGGCCGATCGCTGCGCTCGGCGACGAGCCGCAGCGACAGCCGCATCAGCGCGCTGAACGCGCGCCTCGATCGCGCCGAGGTACGACGGCGGCGCACGCCGAGCAGGAAAACGCCGAGCGGGATCATCGTCGTGCGGCTGCGGCCGCTCCCGCTCGATGAGGCCCTCGCGCAGGCCGCCCTTGCGGCCGCAGCCGGCGCTCCACGCGGCGCATCGCGCCCGTCGTCGCGCTCGTGATCGTAGCCGAGCAGGTGCAGCAGGCCGTGCAGCGCCAGCACGCGCAGCTCGGTGCGCTCGGAATGGCCGGCCTCGCGCGCCTGCCGCCGCGCGACGCCGCGCGCGATGACGATGTCGCCCGAGACAGGGCTGGGATCAGGGCTCGGGTCGGCGCGGGTCGGCGACCGGCGGTCGCGTCGGACGGAAAGCGACAGCACGTCGGTCGGCGTAGTCCACGCCGCGGTACGCGGCGGTTCAGCGCGCGGACGCGCGCGATCGCTGACGACGCGCGACGCTGACGACGCCGCGCGCGTGCGGCGCGACGCGCGCCAGGCGCGACGTCGCAGCCAGCGCAGCGCGGCCAGCGACCGGCGCGCGCACGGCGCCGGCGGCCGCGCCGCGCGTCGTCGACGACCAGCGACGCCGCAGCGCCCGATCTGACGCGTCGCGGTCGCCGTCAGGACGCCATGAGCGAGCGCGTCCGCCGTTCCGGCTTCGAGAACGCCTCGTAGGCCTTGACGATCTGCTGCACGAGCTTGTGGCGCACGACGTCGCGGTCGTCGAAGTAGACGAACGCGATGCCCTCGATGTCGCCGACGACCTTCATCGCCTCGACCAGGCCCGACGTCCGGCCGGTCGGCAGATCGATCTGCGTGATGTCGCCGGTGATCACCGCCTTCGAGCCGAAGCCGAGGCGCGTCAGGAACATCTTCATCTGCTCGGACGTCGTGTTCTGCGCCTCGTCGAGGATGACGAACGAGTCGTTGAGCGTCCGGCCGCGCATGAACGCGATCGGCGCGATCTCGATCGTGCCGCGCTCGATGTAGCGCGTCGACGCGCTCGGCGTCGAGCATGTCGTAGAGCGCGTCGTAGAGCGGCCGCAGGTACGGGTTGACCTTCTCCTGCAGATCGCCGGGCAGGAACCCGAGCTTCTCGCCCGCCTCGACCGCCGGCCGCGCCAGGATGATGCGGCTCACCTTCTTCGCGACCAGGAACGCGACCGCCTGCGCCATCGCCAGATAGGTCTTGCCGGTGCCGGCCGGGCCGATGCCGAACACGATGTCGTGCTGCTCGATCGCGTCGAGATAGCGCCGCTGGTTGACGGTCTTCGGCGCGACGCGGCGCTTGCCGGCCGCCGTCAGGCTGCCCTTGAGGAAGTGGTCGCGCAGGTCGACCGACGCGTCCTGCGCGACGAGATCCGACGCGGTCTTCACGTCGGCGTTCGACAGCTTGTAGCCGTCGCGCATCAGCGACGACAGCTGGCCGACGACGCGATCGACGCTGCTCGAGGTCGGCGGCGTCGCCCTCGACGAGCAGATCGTGGCCCTGCGTGCGGATGCGGACGTTGAAGAGCGATTCGAGGTGCTTGAGGTTCTCGTCGTAGGAGCCGAACAGCGTTTCGATCCCCTCTTCGGGGACGGTGATGCGCTTCATCCTGCGATCTCAATTCTGCGATCTTGCAAATGCGAGCTCGCGCAACTGCTTCGCGTCGACCGGCGACGGCGCGCCGGCCATCAGATCGACCGCGTTGGCGGTCTTCGGGAACGCGATCACCTCGCGGATCGACGCCTCGCCGGCCAGGATCGCGACGATGCGGTCGAGGCCGAGCGCGATGCCGCCGTGCGGCGGCGTGCCGTACTCGAGCGCCTCGAGGAAGAAGCCGAAGCGCAGCTTCGCCTCCTCGTCGCTGATGCCGAGCCGCTGAAGATCCGCGCCTGCAGCGCCGCGTCGTGGATTCGGATGCTGCCGCCGCCGATCTCCGATGCCGTTCAGCACCAGGTCGTACGCCTTCGCGCGCACCGCGCCCGGGTCGGCTCTCGAGCTTGTCGACGTCCTCGTCGTGCGGCGACGTGAACGGGTGGTGCATCGAATACCAGCGCTGTCGTCCTCGCGTTGTATTCGAGCAGCGGAAAGTCGGTGACCCACAGGAACTCGAACGCGTCCGGGTTCAGCAGGTTCTCCTTCTTCGCGATCGCCAGCCGCAGCTGGCCGAGCAGCTTCGACGTGTCGTCGGCCGGCGCCGGCGGCCATCAGCAGCAGGTCGTCGGCCGTCGCGCCGCGCGCGCTCGAGCGCCGGCGCGCAGCGTCGCCTCGCTCAGCGCCTTCGACCGAGCTGAGCGGCGGCTCGCCGGGCCGGACCCAGATCAGGCCGGTGAAGCCCATCTGCTTCGCCTGATCGACGAGCACGTCGAGCTGGCTGCGCGAGTAGCTGTTGCCGCCCGGCACGGCGAAGCCGCGGACGACGCCGCCGTCGGCGACGATCTGCTTGAACGACGCGGAACTCGGAGTCGCGGAAGACGTCCGACAGATCGTCGGATCTCCATGCCGCAGCGCAGGTCGGGCTTGTCGGATCCGTAGCGTCGCGATCGCCTCGGCGTACGGCATGCGGCGGAACGGCAGTCGTCACCTCGCGGCCGATCTCCTTGAAGATCTCGCTGCATCAGCGGCTCGATCGAGGCCGTAGATCGGTCTCCGGCCGCGCGAACGACATCTCGACGTCGACCTGCGTGAACTCGGGCTGGCGGTCGGCGCGCAGATCCTCGTCGCGGAAGCAGCGCACGATCTGGAAGTAGCGATCGATGCCGGCGATCATCAGGATCTGCTTGAAGATCTGCGGCGACTGCGGCAGCGCGTAGAACTCGCCCGGGTGCACGCGGCTCGGCACGAGGAAGTCGCGCGCGCCTTCGGGCGTCGACTTCGCGCAGGATCGGCGTCTCGATCTCCCAGAAGCCGTTGCGCGTCGAAGTACTGCGCGCGATCGCCATCGTCACGCGGTGGCGCAGGCCGATGTTGTGCTGCAGCCGCGGCCGGCGCAGATCGAGGTAGCGGTAGCGCAGGCGCGACGTCCTCGGACACCGGCGCGTCTTCGGCGATCTGGAACGGCGGCGTCTTCGCCTCGTTCAGCAGCGCGGATCTCGCGCGCCAGCGACCTCGACCTCGCCGGTCGCGAGCTTCGGGTTGACGGTGTCGTCGCGAGCGCCGCTGCGACGACGCCGCGCACGCCGATCGACGAACTCGGATCGCAGCCGCTTGGCGACCGCCATCAGCGCGTCGTTCGTCGCGGACGACGACCTGCGAGACGCCGGCGCGATCGCGGATGTCGATGAAGGTGACGCCGCCGAGATCGCGGACGCGGTGCACCCAGCCGAGCAGCACGACGTCCGCGCCGACGTCGTCCGGCGCGCAGCGCGCCGCAGGTGTGGGTTCGAGTGAGATCGCCGAGCGGTTCAGCCATTCGATTCAGCATAGGTTCTAGCGTTCAGGGTTCTGGTGGCTCAGGTGCTCGCGAGTCAGCTCGCGATGAACGCCGCGGCCTGCGTCGCGCGCGCACTGCCGTCTGCTCGCCGGTCTGCAGGTCCGTGATCGCCACCTCGCCCGCGCGCGCTCGTTCGTCGCCGAAGATCGCCACGAACGGCGACGCCGCGGCTCGACGGCGTACTTGAACTGCTTGCCGAGCTTCGTCGGCCTCGGGATACACGTCGACGCGCAGGCCGCCGCGCCGCGAGCTCCGCGGCCAGCGCGCAGCGCCTCGGCCCGCGACTCGTCGTTCCAGAGCGTCACCATGACGTCAACGCCGCCGCGCGACGACCGCGGCGGAAACATGCTCCGCTCGGTCATCACGACGATGATGCGCTCGAGGCCGAGCGAGAACCCGCAGGCCGGCACGTCGCGGCCGAGGAACATGCCGATCAGGTTGTCGTAGCGGCCGCCGCCGCCGAGGCTGCCGATGCCAGGTCGGCACGGCGATCTCCATGATCGCGCCCGTGTAGTATGACAGCCCGCGCGCCAGGCTCGGATCGACGCGGATGCCGGCCGGCCGCCGGCGTCGCTCGCCGCCAGCCGCGACGATCGTCGTCGAGGTTCGCCGACGCCGCGTGTCCGGCCAGCAGCTCGTCGAGCCGCGCCAGCGCCGTCTCGGCGCAGCTCGCGGCGGCACGCGGCGACGAACAGCGTCAGAGCACGGCGCGCCGGCCGCCTCGCGCGATGCCGCGCGCCGCGAGCTCGCTGCGCGACGCCGTCGCGCGCCGATCTTGTCCAGCTTGTCGAGCGCCACCAGCGCGTCGCCGTGCTGCGCCGCCGGACACGCCGGCGGCCTCGAGCAGCGCCGTCAGCAGCTCGCCGGTGATTCAGCCGGATCGCGAAATCGCCGAAGCCCAGCGTCGTCAGCACCTCGCTGACCGCCGCCGAGCAGCTCCGCCTCGACGACCGGCGACGTCGAGCCGATCGCGTCGATGTCGCACTGGTAGAACTCGCGGAAGCGGCCGCGCGCCGGCCGATCGGCGCGCCACACCGGCTGAATCTGGTAGCGCTTGAAGAACCTCGGCAGCTCGTTCTGGTACTGCGCGACGACGCGCGCGCAGCGGCACCGTCAGGTCGTAGCGCAGCGCGAGGTCGGCCTCGCCGCGTCGCCTCGTGCTCGCCGCGCTTGCAGGATCTTGAAAATGAGCTTGTTGCCCTCTTCGCCGTAGCTTGCCGAGCAGCGTCTCGATGTTCTCGAACGCCGGCGTCTCGAGCGGCTCGAACCCGTAGCGCTCGTAGACGTCGCGGACGACGCCGATGACGTATTCGCGGCGGCGGATGTCGTCGGGAAGAAAGTCGCGTGTTCCGCGGGCGGCTTCGTGCTGCTTGTCTGACATCGACGTGTCCAGCAGGCCTAAGGCCGATCCCGCTGCTCGAGCCTGCCCGCCCTGCCATGCCTGCCTGCCCTACCCGCCCTACCTGCCCACCCGCCCATGTAGTCGAGCCGGTAGCCGACGTAGCGATCGGCGTAATGCTGGATGTCCGCGACCTCGGCCTGCGTCAGCAGGCCGCTTGACCTTGCCCGGGCTGCCCATCACCAGCGACTCGCGGCGGCACCTTCATGTCCTTCGACCAGCAGCGTGCCGGCGGCGACGATCGATCCGGCGCCGACGTGCGCGCCGTTCAGCAGGATCGCGCCCATGCCGATCAGGCACTGATCCTCGATCGTGCAGCCGTGGACGACCGCGCGCGTGGCCGATCGTCACGTTGTCGCCGATGCGTCGTCGGGTGCGTGCCGGTCATCGCGTGGACGACGGTGCCGTCCTGGATGTTCGATGCGGCGGCCGATCGCGGATCCGGTGCACGTCGCCGCGGATGACGGCGCACATCCAGACGCTGCTCTCCTCGCCGATTTCGACGTCGCCGATGACCTGAGCGCTGTCGTCGATGAAGGCGGTGGGATGGACGCGGGGCAGGACGTCCCGCGGTAGGGACGAAGCACTCAGGACGATTATAGGGCCGGACGGGCTGGAGGGCGGGCGGTGGCAGATGGCATAGGCTGGATGGCGGGCTGCCACCTGCCCTACCTGCCCTACCTGCCCTCCTGCAGCCTCGCCTGCCTAGTCTGTTGTTGCGCTCTCGCCGCCGCCCGCCTTCGGGCTCGGGCCGCCGCGGAACGTCAGCAGATGGATCGCGGAATCGCGCGGATCTGCGCCTCGGCGTCGCCGCCCAGACTGCGGGTAGAACGACTTGGGATAGTCGCGGCCAGAACGCCGGCATGCGCGTGCCGGGCAGGATGTCCGACGGCTTCTTCAGCCAGTCGAGAATCCAGTCGGGCTGCAGCCGCTCGGGCGCCATCCGGAGATCCGGCGCCAGGTTCGACGTCGGCTGATCCTTCGGAATCGCGCCGAGCACGTGGCACTGCTGGCACTTCAGCAGCTCGAACAGCTGCTTGCCGGCTGCCGTCGCGTTCGCGCGCCGTCCGCACGACTTCGTGCGTCTGGAACGGCCCGATCGATGTTCGAGATCGACGCCGAAGTAGCTGATGACGCCGTTCAGGTTCTGATCGTCGAGGCCGAAGGTCGGCATGCGGACGTTCGAGCCACGGCCGGATCGTGATCGGCCCGCGGAGGAACGCGTAGAGCCAGTCGGGCTGCACGCGCGCGCCTTCCGGCGTCAGCATCGGCGGCCCGAGCGACGGATCGGCCACGAGCTTGAGGAAGTCGCCGCCGTCGCCTTCGATGATGTGACAGCCGACGCAGTTGCGCCGGTGCACGAGCGTCCGGCCCGACGACCGAGTAGTCGTAGCGCGCCGAGCGCGCCGGCATCGCCGCCGGCGGCTGAATCTCGCGCTGGAAGCTCATGATCGCCGTCAGCAGCCGCTCGACCTCGTCGTCGGTGAAGTCGAAGTTCGGCATCCGCAGCTTCTCGAGCGGCTGCAGCACGCGGCCCTTGTCGAAGATCGCGCGGATCGTGCAGCTTGGTGCGGAACCACGCGATCTTCGACGTGTGCGGGATGTCGGTGATGAACGCGAAGTCGAGCCGCGTCACCAGCTTGCTGCCCTCTTCCGACAGATCGGTGCCGATCGACTGCGCCTTCTCGAAGCCCTTGATGTCGTGGCAGCTGAAGCAGCCGTAGCGGCTGATGGCGCGCTGCCCGAGCTCGACCTGCTTCTGCTGCGGGATCCAGCTTCGCGAGCTGCGCCTTCGCGTCCTCGAACGGCATCACGTTCTTGCAGGTAGTCGAGCAGCACGTCGTCGGTCGACCTTGGCTGATCGGGCGTCGCCTTCGCCGCGTCGCCGCCGGGCCCTTCGAGGCCGACGAGATAGGTCGCGACGTCGGCCACCTGCGCGTCGGTGAGCCGCAGGTTCGGCATGTAGGTCGCCGGGCTGTAGTGCTTCGGATCGCGCACCCAGTTGTAGATCCACTCGTAGGTCGTCTTGTTGCCGATGTTCTCGAGCGGCTGGCCGAAGGTGCGGCGCGGCCCGACCTCGACGCGCGATGCCTTCGCCGACGACGTGGCAGCCCTGACAGCCGATCGACTTGACGATCTGCTCGCCGCTCTTCGCGTCGCCGCGCGGCGGGTTCTTCACCGCGAACTCGTGCTTCTCGGCGTTCGCGAACAGATACGCGGCGATCGCGTTGATCTCGACTTCGTTGCGGACGGCGTCCTCCGGCGAGCTGTTGTTCGAGTTATGCCAGAAGCGCGGCATCCAGGTCGTCGGCTTGACCGCGCGCGGATTGCGGATCCAGTTCTTGACCCAGTCCTGGCGACAGCTTCGAGTCGATCTTGGTCAGGATCGGCCCGGGCTTCCGGACGTTGGCGTCGAAGCCCTTGGTCTTGTGGCACGCGTAGCAGCCGGCGCGCTCGTAGGTCGCGTAGGCGACGTTCAGCTTGTCGGCCTTCGGGATGTAGACCTGCTGCTTGTGGCACTTCGCGCACGACGCCTCGGTCATCTTCGACCGGCAGCATCGGGTAGTCCCACAGGTGCGGCTCCTCCCAGTGGTACTTCTTCTCCCACTCTTCCTTCTGCTTCTCGTTCTGACGGCATGTGCGCGGCGTCGCGGAAGCTGACCGACTGCCCCATGCCCTCGTGGCAGACGGTGCAGCCGGTCTTGTCGATCGGATGCGGCGAGCTGCCGCCGAGATACAGGTCGCAGGTTCGGGTGCGTCGTGAACGGCTGCGGGTACTTCTCGTAGCCCTTCTTGTCGATCGCCAGGTGGCAGGTCTGGCAGCGATCCATCTTCGGCACGCGGATGAAGTTCACGTCGTCGACGACGTTGGGCAGGATGATCTGCTGGACCTTGAGCGTCGGCGCCATGAAGTCGAGCAGCGGCGCGTTGCGGAAGTAGTCCTTCGACCGCGCTCGGCGCGATCGACGTCGAGGCGCTTGCGCAGGCGGTTCTGCTCGGCGTTGATCTCGTCGATCTGCTTCTGCGACGGTCGACGACCTGGCCGGTATCTGCGCCGAGCTGCTTCTGGATGTCGGCCTTGTCGGCCTCGGCCTTCTCGCGCGCCAGGTTCAGCTCGTCGAGCCGCTTGGCCTCGTCCTTCGACGAGCTGCTCCTTCTTCGTCGCGCTCGGCAGCCGTTGGCGCGCGCGTCGCCTCGAAGTCGTAGCGATCCTGGTCGTAGGTCGCCTTCATCGTCTGGAAGTCGGTGCGTCGCGCGGAACAGGCGCGTTGTCGGCGTCCTTCAGCTTCGCCTGCAGCTCGTCGACCTTCGCCTGGTTGGCGGCGACGTTCTTCTCGCGCCGCCTGCCTGCTGCGCCTCGAGCTGCGTCGAGCTTGTTCTTGTCGACGGCGCGCGCCGGCCTGCTGCAGCTGCGCCTGCGTGACCTGGTACTCGAGCTGCGCGAACTGCCGCTGCGTGTTCTTCCAGTCGCGGTCGTAGTCGTCCCAGACCATCCAGACGACCGACAGGAACAGGAACAGGCTGGACGCCGCGAAGACGACGTTCAGGAAGTCGACGTTGTAGGCGTGCCCGACGCCCTTTTTTCAGCCATGATCTAGATGTTGAAGAAGAATTCAGGGATCGCCACGATGTATTTCAGGTTGAAGATCCAGCGCGCGAGCATCTTGAGCGGCAGCGACATCATCATCAGGAACAGGAACGACGCTGACGTAGTAGCGCGGCGCGCCCAGCTTCTCGTAGTAGCGCCTTGAACCACATCTTCGCCAGCAGCACCGGCAGCGCGAACACGTAGAACAGCACGAGCAGGATGCCGACGATCTCGCGCACGAACCAGTTGCGTCGGCAGCGCCGTGCCGCAGCACGCGCACCCAGATGTACTCCGACAGGTTGACGTTGGTCAGCGCCGCGAGCTTGTGGATGTCCCAGAACTCGAACGGCCCGAAGAAGTTCCAGTTCGGCCCGCGCAGGAACGTGCCGAGCACGATCAGCGAGCACCAGAGCACGACGAAGCCGAACAGGAAGATCGTGATCTCGGCCTTGCGCTCGTTGAAGGTGTAGTAGCCGTTGCCCTTCGGGTTCTTGTCGACGTACGGGATGCAGATCAGCCCGACGATGATCAGGCCCGGCAGCACGACGCCGGCGAGCCACGGATCGAAGTAGACCAGCATTTCCTGCAGGCCGAGGAAGCTACCACGGCGCCTTCGACGGGTTCGGCGTGTTCGCCGGGTTGGCCGGCTGCTCGAGCGGCGCCTTCAGGAAGATCGACCAGACGATCAGGACGACCGAGCAGAGGATCAGCGAGATCAGCTCGGTGTAGACCAGGTCGGGCCACACCCAGACGCGGTCCGACTCCTCCTTCTCGATCGGCCCCTTGCCCGCCGCGATGCGGCGGTCGTTCAGCACCGCCTCGCGGATCGAGTACCAGACGAAGAAGACGAGCAGGAAGATCAGGCCGACGATCGGCACGTTGTCCGGCTTGGTGACGATCAGCCGGAAGTTCGGGTCGAACGTCGCCGAACACGAAGAACACGCGCGAGCAGGCCGAGCAGGCCGTAGCCGACGGCGTTCGACGCGATCGCCTCGCGCTTCCAGACCATGCACGACGAGCGCCAGCACCGCGAGCATGAAGAACAGCCGCGGGTCGGCGACCGCGTTGATGATGCCTTTGATGAAACCCATGTCGATCCTCGAAGTCAGAATTCGAATTCGAACTGAATCGCTGCGACCTTCGAATTCTAGTTCAGACTCGAATTCTAGAGCGGCCCGAAATGCCGCCGTCTTTGCGCACGCGCCAGAAGTGCACCGCCATCAGCACCGCGATGCCGAGCGGCAGGCCGACGCAGTGCAGCACGTAGAACCGCAGCAGCGCGCCTTCGCCGACGAACGTGCCGCCGAGCAGCGCGAACCGCGCGTCGTCGGCGGCGTGAATCAGCGGCACGTCGCCGAGCCGCAGCAGCTGCGCGCCCGGGCCTTCGTGGCCGAGGAACGGCGTCGCGCGCGCCATGTTCGAGCCGACCGTGATGGCCCAGATCGCCAGCTGATCCCACGGCAGCAGGTAGCCGGTGAACGACAGCAGCAGCGTCAGCACGAGCATGATCACGCCGACCGACCAGTTGAACTCGCGCGGCGGCTTGTACGAGCCGGTCATGAAGACGCGGAACATGTGCAGCCACACGGTGATGACCATCGCGTGCGCGCCCCAGCGGTGCATCTCGCGCATGATGCCGAGCGGCACGTGCTCGCGCAGGCCGACGATGTCGGTGTAGGCGTACTCGAGCGTCGGCCGGTAGTAGAACATCAGCAGCAGGCCGGTGAACGTCAGCGACGAGGAACAGGAAGAAGCTCAGCCCGCCCATGCACCACGTGTAGCGCAGCTTCACGCCCGACTTCCGGATCCGCACCGGGTGCAGGTGCAGGAAGACGTTCGACAGCATGACCAGCACGCGGTTGCGATCGCTGTCCGGCCGGCCGTGCCGGAACACGGACGTCCAGACCTGCGTCTCGGTCAGCCAGTTCCAGAACTGGGTGCCGGGGCCTTCCTTCGGAGCGATGGTCTTGGTATCAGCCATATCAGCTATCAGCTCTCAGGCTATCAGCTCTCGAGCTTCAGCTCTCGAGCTCATCAGCTGACAGCTGAGCCATCACGCCTTGAGAAACGCTTCCGGATCCGTCCACTGACCGAGCTCGTACTGGAACTTCCGGCTCTTGTCGACGAGGATCTGGCCGTCGTCGGCCAGCACGACGCGCGCGCGCTCGAGCGGCCGCGGCGCCGGGCCTTCGAAGTTGACGCCGGTCGGCCGGAAGCCGCTGCCGTGGCACGGGCACTTGAACTTGTTTTCCGCCGACAGGTAGTTCGGCGTGCAGCCCAGGTGCGTGCAGATGGTGATCAGCGCGTAGAAGCCGCTGCGCGTGCTGCTCGATGTCGTCGGGCGTGCGCACGAGCCAGATGCCGAACTTCTCTTTCCACCGCTCGTCGACGCCCATGCCGTACTCGTTCGGGAAGCCGGCCTTGAACTGCTGCGGCGGCTCGTTGAGCACGTTGGGGAACATGAAGCGGCCGGTCGCCGCGAGCGCCGCGGCCGACGCCGCGGAGAACGCGCCCCACGCCAGGCCCATCCAGGCGCGCCGCGTTCAGCAGCGGCGACGTGTCGTCGGCGTCGCGCGTCGTCGGCTTCGCCGCGGCCGGCGCGCGGCGCGGCCTTGGCAGCCGCGCCGCCCGGCGACGCGACGTTGGTCGTCTTGCCGGCGAGATCCGGAATCGGCGCGGCCGGCGGCCGCGGCGCGGCGCGGGCTTGGCGGCGCGGCGCGCGCCGCGGCCGGCCGGCGCCGGGCCGCGGCTGCCGGGTCGCTGCCGGTCGGCGGCGACTCGGTCGGTCGTCTTCAGGTTTTGTCTCGTCAGCCATGTGCTCGTTATCCCATCACCTTCAGCGCTTCGAGCGCCGCCTGCCGGACCTTCATGCTGCGATCCTGCTGGCTGAGGGTCGTCACCGACGGCTTGAGCGACGGCGTCCTTGAGCGTCGCCGCCGCGCGCAGGCCGCTGATCATGACGTCGGCAATCGGATCGCGATCCTCGTCCTGCGCGCACGTCGCGCTTGACCGGCCGCTCGACGTACTGCGCGATCGAGCATCTGCCGCAGCACCGGCGACGCCGTCGTGGCTGCCCTTGCGCGCCAGGGCGACCGCGCGCGTTCCAGCGGACGTCCGGCATCGGCGTCCTGCGAGCGCCGTGCGCAGCGTCGTCGATCTGCGCGTCGCCCGGCAGCGCGCCGAGCGCGTAGACCACCATCTTGCGGATGCCCGGCGTCCGGCGACTGCGTGCGAGCGGCTGAAGCGTCGGACACGACCGCGGCGTCGCCCGACGATCCGAGCGCCCAGATGGCGCTGATCGCGCGATTCGCCGTCGGCCGATCGTCGAGCGCCTTGGTCAGGCCGGCGACCGCGTCGGGCGGCAGCGGCGGATCCAGCCGGCCGATCGCCAGCGCCAGATACCGCCGCACCCGCGGATCGTCGTCGTTGGCCGCCTCGAACGCCTTGACGAGCGCGGGCGCCAGCGTCCGGTCGGCGCGGACCTTGGGATCGGCCATCAGCCGCGACAGCTCGTAGGCCGCCGGCCAGCGGCGATCCGAGCCGCCGTTGCCGCACCTCGGCTAAGGTATTCCTGCGGCGTGCGGTCGTCGGCCAGCGAGCGAACGGAAGCCGACATACACCGTGACCGTGATGCCGACGACCGCCAGCGGGATCAGAAAGAATTGAACGGCGAGGGCGGGCGCGGCGACCAGTGGGTTACGAGTCGCGGTTTCGCGCTCGACGAGTTTGTCCATGACCGGGAAATCGGTGTTGGCCTCGGAAGCGCCCGACGCCTGTAAGTTTTACTACGTGAGTCCTTTACCGGTCAAGCGACGGGCATCGACGCAGATCAGGGATCGGACTGGCAAGTTGGCGACTGCGGATCGGCGACTCTGCCAGCCCAATTGCCCTCGGACCTGCCAGATCCTCGACGCTCCGAATCCCGCTCGCACGTCAGCCGCGATTCCAGGTTCAGACCGGCTGCGATTGCTGAATGCGCACCGGCTTGAGGAACGGCATCAGGCGCGCGCAGACGCTCGCCGACCTCTTCGATCGCTGAGCCCGGCCTCGATCTCGCGCTGCTTGTTGAACCAGGGCCGGCCGGCGGCGTTCTCGGCGATCCAGGTTGCGCGCGAACTCACCGCTCTGGATCTCGGCGAGCATCTTCTTCATTTCCTGCTTCGTCGCGTCGGTGACGATGCGCGGGCCGCCGCGTGTAGTCGCCGTACTCGGCCGTGTCGCTGACCGAGTAGCGCATGTAGGTCGAGGCCGCCCTGGTAGATCAGGTCGACGATCAGCTTCAGCTCGTGCAGGCACTCGAAGTACGCGATCTCCGGCTGATAGCCGGCCTCGACCAGCGTCTCGAAGCCGGCCTTGATCAGCGCGCTGACGCCGCCGCAGAGCACGGCCTGCTCGCCGAACAGATCGGTCTCGGTCTCTTCCGCGAACGTCGTCTCGATGACGCCGGCGCGCGTCACGCCGATGCCCTTCGCGTACGACAGCGTCAGCGCGCGCGCGCTGCCCGGTCGCGTCCTGATGGATCGGCGAACAGCGCCGGCGTGCCGGCGCCTTCGACGAACAGCTCGCGGACGCGGTGGCCCGGCGACTTCGGCGCGACCATCGACGACGTCGACGTCGGGCCGCACGGCTGATCGTGCCGAAGCGGATGTTGAAGCCGTGCGCGAACATCACCATGTTGCCGGGCGCGAGGTTCGGCGCGATCTCTTCGCTGATAGACCTTCGCCTGCGACGGTGTCGGGAATCGAGGATCATGATGACGTCGGCCCACTTCGACGACCTCGGCGACGTCGCCGACGGTCAGCCCCGCCGCCTGCGCCTTGGCGCGCGACCGGCTGCGTCGCCGGCAGCCCGACGCGGACGCTCGACGCCGCTGTCGCTGCAGGTTCAGCGCGTGCGCGTGCCCCTGCGATCCGTAGCCGATGACCGCCGACCTTCTTGCCGCGAATCAGCGCCAGGTCGGCCGCGTCGTCGTAATACATCGTCGCCATCTCGTCTCCTTGAATCGTCAATTGGTCATCTGGTCATTGGTCTGAATTGGTGATCTGGATGCAACTGTCAATCACGCCATTGACCAACTCGCCAATTCAGCTGACTTCATACCGAACAGTTGCTGACGTCGTCCGCGATGTCAGCTCGCCGGCAGCGCGGCGTCGCCTCGGGCGCGCGCCGCTTCGTGGTGCCGCGCGCCATCGCGATCCGGCCCGGTGCGCACCATCTCCATCGACGCCGAACGGCCGCAGCACCTCGAGCAGGCTGTCGATCTTGTCCTCGGTGCCCGGTCGTCTCGATGACCAGCGACTCCGGGCTGACGTCGACGACGCGCGCGCGGTAGACGTCGACGAGCTGCATGACGTGCGTGCGCGCCTCGCCGGTCGCCGCGACCTTGATCAGCGCCAGGTCGCGCGACGATCGACGGCGCCGTCGTGATGTCGTCGACGCGCCGGCACCGGCACCAGCTTGTAGAGGTGCGCCTCGAGCCGGCGCGCGCCGTACTCGTCGGTGTCGACGACGACCGTCATGCGCGAGACGCCCGGCGTCTCGGTGTGGCCGACCGTCAGCGACTCGATGTTGAACGCGCGGCGGCGGAACAGCGAGGCGACGCGGTTCAGCACGCCCGGCTTGTTGTCGACGTAGACGACGAATGTATGCACCATAGTCTGTCACCTTCAGAGCAAGCCACGAAGACCACGAAGGCACGAAGAGAATTCAACTTCTCGTGATCTTCGTGCCTTCGTGCTCGTGCTTCGTTACTCAGTCCGCCGCCGTTTCCGACGAGCGGCGACGGCCGGCGGATCATCTTGTGCAGGTCGGCGCCGGCCGGCACCATCGGATAGACCGTGTCTTCCTGCTCGACCTGGAAATCGATCACGGCGGCGCCGCGGCTGGCGGCGCGCGGCGTTGACCGCGCCCGTCGACTTCGCCGCGCGTGCGTGACCGCGCGCCGCCAGACGCCGAACGCCTCGGCCAGCTTCGCGAAGTCAGGACCCGATGATCGGCGTCGCCGCGTAGCGCTTGTCGTAGAAGAACTCCTGCCACTGCCGGACCATGCCGAGGTAGCCGTTGTTGATGATCGCGACGTTGATGTCGAGCTGCTCCTGCATCGACCGTCGCCAGCTCGCACATCGTCATCTGGAAGCCGCCGTCGCCGACGACCACCCAGACTTCGGCGTCCGGGCAGCGCGATCTTGGCGCCGATCGCCGCCGGCAGCGCGAAGCCCATCGTGCCGAGGCCGCCCGAGGTGATGAGCGAGCGCGGCTCGATCGTGCTTGTAGTACTGCGCCTCCCACATCTGGTGCTGGCCGACGTCGGTGACGACGACGCGCGTTGCCGTCGGTCGCGCGCCAGAGGTCGTTGATCACGTGCGCCGCGTACAGGTGGCCGTCGTCGGGCAGGTTCTGGATGTCGCGGACGGCCGAGTCGCCCTTGAGCTCGTCGATGCGCGCGAGCCACGCCGCGCGGTCGCCGCGCTCGACGATGCGGCAGCCACTCGACGCAGCGTCGCGCGCAGGTCGCCGGCGATCGCCGACGTCGACGCGGACGTTCTTGTTGAGCTCGGCGCGATCGATGTCGACGTGAATCTTCTGCGCGTTGCGGCGCGTAGGTCTTGAGGTTGCCGGTGACGCGGTCGTCGAAGCGCATGCCGAGCGCGATCAGCAGGTCGGCCTCCTGGATCGCCGTGTTGACCCAGGCCTCGCCGTGCATGCCCATCATGCCGAGGTTGCAGCGGGTGCGACGCCGGCACGCCGCCGATGCCGAGCAGCGTCACCGCGATCGGGATCTGCGCGCGCTCGGCGAGCGCGAGCATCTCGCGCTCGGCGCCCGACTGCATGACGCCGTGGCCGGCGAGGATCAGCGGCCGCTCGGCGGCGTTGATCAGCGCGAGCGCCTCGCGACGATCGCCGTCGCCGGGCAGCGCGTCGTCGTACGCCTCGGTCAGGTGCGGCTCGGCGCGCGTCCCAGTCGAACTCGGCAGCTGCCCTGCTGCGCGTCCTTGGTGATGTCGACGAGCACCGGCCCGGGCGGCCCGACTTGCGCGACGGCGAACGCCTCGCGGATCGCCGGCGCGACGTCGGCGGCGCTGCGTGACCAGGTAGTTGTGCTTGGTGATCGGCAGCGTGATGCCGGTGATGTCGGTCTCCTGGAACGCGTCGGAGCCGATCAGCTTGCTGCCGACCTGGCCGGTGATGCAGACGATCGGCGACGAGTCCATCATCGCGGTCGCGATGCCGGTGACCATGTTGGTCGCGCCGGGGCCGGAGGTCGCGATCGCGACGCCGACGCTGCCGCTCGCGCGCGCGTAGCCGTCGGCCATGTGCGTCGCGCCCTGCTCGTGGCGGACGAGGATGTGGCGGATCGGATACTCGAGCATCGCGTCGTAGGCCGGCAGAATCGCGCCGCCCGGGTAGCCGAAGACGTCGGTCACGCCTTCGCGCACCAGCGCATTCCCAGAGAATCTGTGCACCTGTTCTCATGTCATACGCTCTACATTGCAGGATTCAGACTGCAGACTGCGGATCACGCAGAGTCAATGCGTCTGATGCTCTCCGGTCTGCAGTCTCTGCAGTCTGATCACCCGTGACCGCCCCGGTCGACGCCGACGACACCAGCTTCGCGTATTTCGCCATGCACGCCGGTCGCGTAGCGCGGCGCCGGCGCCGTCCACGTCGTCAGCCGCTCCGCCGATCTCCGCGTCGCTGAGATCTCGACGTCGAGGCGCCGCGCTCGCGACGTCGATGACGATCGATGTCGCCGTCGCGGACCGCGGCCAGCGGACCGCCGCGCGAACGCTTCGGGCGCGACGTGGCCGACCATGAAGCCGCGCGTCGCGCCCGAGAACCGGCCGTCGGTGACGAGCGCCACCGAATCGCCGAGCCCGGCGCCCATCAGCGCGCCGTCACGCCGAGCATCTCGCGCATGCCCGGCCCGCCGCTCGGCCCTTCGTAGCGGATGACGACGACGTCGCCGGGCTGGATCGGCCTGGCGCTGCACCGGCGTCGAACGCCGCTTCCTCGCTGTCGAAGACGCGCGCCGGCCCGCGGTGCTGCGACGCGCTCGGTGCCCGACACCTTGATCACGCGCGCCTTCGGGCGCCAGGTTGCCGTGCAGGATGACGAGGCCGCCGGTCGTCTTGATCGGGCTGATCGGCCGGCCGCACGACTTCCTGCCCCGGCGTCTCGACGGCGCGTCGCGCGCTTCCTCGCCGAGCGTCCGGCCGGTGACCGTCGGCGCGTCGCCGTGCAGCGCGCCGGCCTCGAGCAGCCGCTTGCGCGACGAGCGGCGTGCCGCCGGCCGCGTAGCAGATCGGTCGCGACGAAGCGCCCCGACGGCTTCAGGTCGGCCAGCAGCGGCACGCGCGCGCTGATCGCGGTCGAAGTCGTCGAGCGCCAGCGTCGACGCCGGCCTCGTGCGCGATCGCCAGCAGGTGCAGCACGGCGTTGGTCGAGCCGCCGGTGGTCGCGACCGACGGCGATGGCGTTCTCGAACGCCGGCCGCGTGATGATGTCGCGCGGGCGCACGCCGTCGCGCACCAGCGTCCATGACGCGCTCGCCCGCCGCGCGCGCCGACCTCGGCTTTCTTCGGATCGTTGGCCGGCACGCTGCCGCTGCCGAGCGCCGCGATGCCGAGGAACTCGCAGACGATCGCCATCGTGTTGGCGGTGAACTGGCCGCCGCAGGCGCCCGCGCCCGGGCAGCGCGACGTCTTCGAGCTCGCTGCAGCTCGGCGTCGCTCATCTTGCCGGCGCGCGTGCGCGCCGACCGCCTCGAACACGTCCTGAATCGTGACGTCGCTGGCCGTGGAACTGGCCCGGCGCGATCGACCCGCCGTAGAGCATCAGGCCCGGGATGTTCGAGCCGCGCCAGCGCCATCGACGCCGCCGGGAATCGTCTTGTCGCAGCCGACCGAGCACGACGAGCGCCGTCGAAGCCGTTGCCGCGCGCGACCAGCTCGATCGAGTCGGCGATCACCTCGCGGCTGACGAGCGAGGCGCTTCATGCCCTCGGTGCCCATCGTGATGCCGTCGGAGATCGACGACCGTGTTGAACTCCATCGGCGTGCCGCCGGCGGCGCGGATGCCGTCCTTCACGTGCGCCGGCGAGCTCGCGCAGGTGGTAGTTGCACGGGCCGATCTCGATCCAGGTGTTGGCGACGCCGATGAGCGGCTTCTTGAGGTCGGCGTCGGTGAAGCCGACCGCCTTCAGCATCGCGCGCGCCGGCGCGCGGCTCGGGCCGGTCGTCAGCGGATTCGGCACAAACGTCATGACACGCACCTCGAAGGGATCGGGCAGCCGGCTCTCCGCGCGTCTTCCAGCTGGCGTACGAGCCGAGCGTGCGCAGCATCGGCGCGAACTCGGCCAGATGCGCCAGCGCGCGCGCGCACGGCAGCTCGTCGCGCGCCGCCGCCGAGGTCGACGTAGAACAGGTATTCCCAGGGCCGGCCCGGAATCGGCCGCGACTCGAGCTTCGTCAGATCGATGCCGCGCAGCGCGAACGCGCTCAGCGCCTTGAACAGCGCGCCCGGCTCGTTCGGCAGCGAGAACACGATCGACGTCTTGTCGGGCGACGCTGTCGCGACAGCGGCCGCGCGGCCGATGACGAGGAAGCGCGTGATGTTGTCGTCGAAGTCCTGGATCGCCGACGGCGAGCGGCGTCAGGCCGAACACCTCGCCGGCGCGCGCCGACGCGATCGCCGCGGCGTCCGTCGAGCTGCTCGTCGGCCACCATCTTGGCGCTGCCGGCCGGTGTCGTAGGTGGCGACGATCTCGACGCCGGTCAGCGTCCGCAGGAACCGCTCGCACTGCGCCAGCGCCTGCGGATGCGAGTAGACGCGCCGTCAGCCGCTCGAGCGTCGCGCCCGGCAGCGCCAGCAGGTGGTGCACGACCGGCAGCTCGACCTCGCCGACGATCGGCAGCTCGTGCTCGAGCAGCAGGTCGTAGTTGCGGTGGATGCTGCCGCCGATCGAGTTCTCGATCGGCACCACCGCCGTAGTCGGCCGTGCCGCCTCCACCGCGGCAAACGCCTCCTCGAAGCTCCGGCAGGCGAGGAGCTGCGCGTCAGGCGCGACGCGCCGCGCCGCCGCCTCGCTGAAGGCGCCCGGTTCTCCCTGATAGGCAATCCGCATAACGCGCTCTCGCTATCGGCTACTGGATGAGGCTCACGGACTAGGCAGACTCAGCGCTAGGCCGGCCATCACTTCAGCCATCAGCCATCAGCCATCAGCCATTGCCATGCCATCAGCCATAAAAAAGGCCATCACCCGTGCTATCGGATGATGGCCCCGGCTTCCCTACTGCTTCGGCGCTTACATCATCCTCGCTGGTGGCTGTCGCGATGCCCGGGCAAACAGGCCCCGAACACCGACGGTAACGACGACCACCGCAGAGATCGAGGTGCAACATCGAACTGGCATGACTCATTACACGGCCGCCGTCAGCTAGAAGTCAAATTGATAATCTTTACAGAATCATAAGGACTTGCGACGTGGCTGGCAGACTGGTGAGTCGGTGAGTGGTGAATTCAGAGGCCGATTGCCTCGCCCGATCGCCACGCTGCATTCACCAATTCACCTGCTCACCAGCTCACCAATTCGCGTGACTCAGAGCTTCGGCAGCGTCACGCCGCGCTGCGCCTGGTACTTGCCCTTCTTGTCCTTGTACGAGACCGCGCACGGCTCGTCGCTCTGGAAGAACAGCACCTGGGCGATGCCCTCGTTCGCGTAGATCTTGGCCGGCAGCGGCGTCGTGTTCGAGATCTCGATCGTGACGTGCCCTTCCCACTCCGGCTCGAACGGCGTGACGTTGACGATGATCCCGCAGCGCGCGTAGGTGGACTTGCCGAGGCAGATCGTCAGCACGTCGCGCGGGATCCGGAAGTACTCGATCGTGCTGCGCGAGCGCGAACGAGTTCGGCGGGATGATGCAGACGTCGGCCTTGATGTCGACGAACGACTTCGGATCGAAGTTCTTCGGATCGACCACCGTGTTGTAGACGTTGGTGAACACCTTGAACTCGTCGCCGACGCGGACGTCGTAGCCGTACGACGACACGCCGTACGAGATCGACGCCGGCGCGCACCTGACTCGTCCACGAACGGCTCGATCATCTGGTGCTCGAGCGCCATGCGCGTGATCCAGGTGTCGGTCTTGATGGACATGCGGTCGATCAGCGCCGGAAGAACGCGAGAGACGAGCGTCAGAGAGGATGCTCAGGATGATCGAGGTCGCGAGCGGAAAGTAGAAGCTGAAATTGCCGCGCCGGACGTAGAAGTCGCCCGGCAGCCGCCCGAGCGGCACGCCGAGCATCACCAGCACGCCGAGGCCGCGATCGCCGAGGCCGATCAGGACGAGCGTCTTGCCCATGTCACCGCTAGCCAGACACAAAGGACACGCAGGACTTCCTTTGCCTTCGTGTCACTGTCGTGACCGTCAAATCGAGCTCGATGCCCGCGAAGAAGTAGCCCGATCTCGTACGCCGCCGTCTCCGGCGCGTCGGATCCGTGCGTCGCGTTGCGCTCGATCGACTGCGCGAACTCCTTGCGCAGCGTGCCGGCGTCGGCCTTCGCCGGGATCGGTCGCGCCCATCAGCGTCCGCCACTTCTTGATCGCGTCCGGCGCCTCGAGGACCAGCACGATCGCCGGTCCGGACGACATGAACGCGGTCAGGCTGCGCGAAGAACGGGCGCTCGCGGTGCACCGCGTAGAAGCCTTCGGCCTGCTGCTTCGACAAATGCACGCGCCGCATGGCACGAATCTGGAATCCCTCGTCCTCGATGCGCTGAATGATCCGGCCGGCGAGATGCCGTTCCACGGCGTCCGGCTTGATGATCGCCAACGTCCGCTCGGTCATCCGCCGATTATAGCAGGCGCCACCTCAGCGATCTGGAGGCGCATGCGAGGAGGCACACATGACACCGAAGCGCCACCAACACACACGACGATCCGGACGGCCACAAGGGCGCGATCGAAGGCGATACGGCCCGACGCGACGAACAGATCGGGCAATCCGCACGGGCGACGGCGTCGACAAGCCGACGGACTGCCCGAACGACTCCGATCGCGACCGCGGAGGACGCGAATTGGCGCGAACGTGGACGAGATCGCAGGGGTGAAGAATTTGCAATTGGTGAATCGGAGACTTGGCGAATTGGTGAGATTCATTGGGAATTGCTCGAGACGACAGCTCGGCCGTGGCATCGTGCCTGCAGATGCCGCGGCATGAGCGACAATCGCCGACGAACTCCGCCAGCGCACGCTCCGCTACGCGCTTCGAATCATTGCGCTTCTGTCGCACGCTTGCCCAGACCGTGGAATCGCGACGAGAATTGGGCCGGCAACTACTCCGCGCGGGCATGGGCGTCGCCGGGAACTACTGGTCCGCCTGCCGCGGCCGGTCCGACACAGGAGTTCATCGCGAAGCTTGGCGTGGCCGATCGAGCGAAGCCGACGAAAGCGTGCTCTGGCTGACGGCAATCGATCCAGAGCGGCATCTCACGACGGCATCGGAGACGAAGGAGTCTGCTGGCGGAAGGACGGGAGATTACGCGCGATTCTCTCAGAAGTCTCACAAGACCGCGCAGAGAGAACCGCCGCGCAAGGCGAAGCAAGCGAAGCTCAGTCAGTCAACTCAATTCACCAACTCGCCAATTCACCAATTGTCTACCGACTCTAGAAGCCCTTCCATGATCTCCTCGAGCGCCTCGCGGCCCGGGCCGCACGCGCTCGAGCGGCAGCGTCGCCAGCGGCTCGTCGACCACGTTCAGCTGCGTCGAGGAAGTCGTCGCGATCCGGCTCGATGTAGATGATGCCGGTCGCGAACTCGCCGCGGCGCGCGGTTTCGTGCAGCCGCTTCAGCGCCGCTGATCTTGTCGGTCGGGTCGTAGTCCTCCTCGAGCTTCTTCAGATACAGCTTCGACCCGTCGTGCATCGTCACTTCCTGGGTCGATGCCCGGCTCGTAGTCGACGGCGATGTCCTCGAAGAACGGCACGAAGCTGACCTCCTCGAGCGGATCGTCGTGATCCTTCACGTAGGCGTAGCTCTTGGTCGAGCCCTTCGTGATCGTTGAAGGTGACGCACGGCGAGATGACGTCGAGCATCACCGTGCCGCGGTGCGCGAGCGCCGCCTTGAGCAGCGACGAGCAGCTGCTTCTTGTCGCCCGAGAACGACCGCGCGACGAACGTCGCGCCGAGCTCGATGGCCAGCGCGCAGGTGTCGATCGGCGGCAGGTCGTTGACGACGCCGGTCTTCAGCTTCGAGCCGAGATCGGCGGTCGGCGAGAACTGGCCCTTGGTGAGGCCGTAGCAGCCGTTGTCCTCGATGATGTAGATGATCGGCAGGTTGCGGCGCATCAGGTGGACGAACTGGCCGATGCCGATCGCGCCGGTGTCGCCGTCGCCGCTGATGCCGATGGCGATCAGCTTCTTGTTCGCCAGCATCGCGCCGGTGCCGACCGACGGCATGCGGCCGTGCACGGCGTTGAAGCCGTGCGAGCCGCCGAGGAAATACGCCGGGCTCTTGCTCGAGCAGCCGATGCCCGACAGCTTGATGACCTGGCTGCGGATCGACGCCCATCTCGTAGAACGCGTCGATGATGCGCTCGGAGATCGCGTTGTGGCCGCAGCCGGCGCACAGCGTCGTCTTGCCGCCCTTGTAGATCTGCGGTTCGAGCCCGATTCGATTCACTCTTGACTGGTGCCGGCCATCGCTATTCTCCACCCGTCATGCCGGCCGACGCGCACGGCGCGTGCGGCGTCTTCTTCGCCACTTCGAACCCTTCCTGCGCCAGCACGTCGTCGGTGATGCTGCGGGCGTCGATCGGCAGGCCGTTGTAGTGCAGCACGCTGCGCAGCTTCGTCTGCCGCTCGGGCGTGAGCTCGAGCTTCATCAGCTGCAGCAGCTGCGCGTCGCGGTTCTGCTCGATGACGTAGACGCGCTCGTGCGCGTCGATGAACGTCGACCAGCTCGTCGTTGAACGGATAGCGCGCGCAGCCGGAAGTACGACGTCTTGACGTCGGTTTCCTCGCGCAGCTGATCGCGGCTCTCGCCGATCGCCCAGTGCGACGTGCCGTAGCCGATGAACCCGATCTTCGCGCCGGCGCACCGTCTCGACGACCGGCTTCGGCACGTGCGTCGCGCGCCGTCTCGAACTTGCGCGCCAGCCGGTCCATGTTCTCGACGTAGTCGTCGGGCCGCTCGCTGTACTGCCCCTTGGCGTTGTGGCCCGAGCCGCGCGTGAAGTACGCGGGCATGCCGTCGCCCGGAACGGTGCGGTACGGGATGCCGTCGCCGTCGACGTCCTTGTAGCGGCCCCACTCGCCGAGCTTCTTCGAGCATCTCCGGCGTGAGCAGCTTGCCGCGGTTGATCGGCTTGTCCGGATACGTGAAGCCGTCCGACATCCAGTTGTTCATGCCGAGGTCGAGGTCCAGCATCACGAACACCGGCGTCTGGAACTGCTCGGCGAGGTCGAACGCCTCCTGCGCCATCGTGTAGCACTCCTCCACCGAGGAGGGAATGAGCATGATGTGCTTGGTGTCGCCGTGGGAGAGGAACGCCGTGACGAGCAGGTCGCCCTGCGCGGTGCGCGTCGGCAGGCCGGTGGACGGCCCGACGCGCTGCACGTCGAAGATCACCGCCGGCGTCTCGGCGTAGTACGCCAGGCCGGCGAACTCGGACATCAGCGAGATGCCGGGGCCGGCCGTCGACGTCATCGACGCGCGCGCCCGCCCAGCTCGCGCCGATCACCATGCCGAGCGACGCGATCTCGTCCTCGGCCTGCACGATCGCGAACGTCGCCTTGCCGGTCTCCTTGTCGACGCGGTATTTCTTCATGTAGCCGATCAGCGACTCGCACAGCGACGACGACGGCGTAATCGGATACCAGGCGACGACCGTGACGCCGGCCATCATGCAGCCGATGGCGGCCGCCGCGTTGCCCTCGATGAGGATCTTGCCGGCCGTCTCGTTCATCGGCTCGATGACGAACGGATCCTGCTTCGTGAAGTTCGCTTCGGCGTAGTCCCAGCCGGCCTTGAGCGCGCCCGCGTTCAGCGTGACCGCCTTGGCCTTCTTGCCCAGCTGCTTGCCGAGCGCCTTCTCCATCAGCGCCAGGTCGATCCCGAGCAGCTTGGCGAGGACGCCGTCGTAGATCATGTTGCGCACGAGGCGGCGCAGCTTGGCGTCGGGACAGACCGGCGCGACCAGCTTGTCGAACGGCACCGGATAGAAGACGAGGTCGTTGCGCAGCGCGTTCAGCTTGAGCGGCTCGTCGTAGACGACCGCGGCGCCCGGCTCGAGCGTCAGCACGTCTTCCTTCGCCGTCTCCGCGTTCATCGCGACGAGGAAGTCGACTTCCTTCTTCCGCGCGACGTAGCCGCGCTTGCTGGCGCGAATCGTGTACCAGGTGGGCAGCCCGGCGATGTTCGACGGGAACATGTTCTTGCCGGAGACCGGCACGCCCATCAGCAGGATCGACCGCAGCAGCACGAGGTTGGCGGTCTGGCTGCCCGATCCGTTGACGGTGGCGACCTGAATGCTGAAATCGTTGACGACGCGCTGTCGACTGTGGACGGCGCTGCTGTTCCTGAACGGCTAGATCTGTCGGTGACATTCGCAAGTCCTTACAGCCGTATGTAGATAGAGGAGTCTCGGCGGATCATCGCCGAGCTGGAGATCCGATCAAGTATAGCAAGCGCCGAGCGTGAAGTCTCGGTCAGGCAGCTTCGACACACGAGCTCAGACGCTCACGCGGCGCGTCGTCAGCACCAGCACTTCCTTGATCGCCTTGCCCATGTCGGCCGGGCTCTTGACGACCTTGACGCCGGCCGCCGTCAGCGCCGCCATCTTCTCGGCGGCCGTGCCCTTGCCGCCGGCGATGATCGCGCCGGCGTGGCCCATCCGGCGGCCGGGCGGCGCCGTCTGGCCGGCGATGAAGCCGACGACCGGCTTCTTGAAGTGCGCCTTGATCCACGCGGCGGCTTCCTCTTCGGCGCTGCCGCCGATCTCGCCGATCATGATGACCGCGTCGGTGTCGGGATCGTCGGCGAACAGCTTCAGCGCGTCGATGTGCGATCGTGCCGATCAGCGGATCGCCGCCGATGCCGATGCAGGTCGTCTGGCCCAGGCCGAGCCTGCGTCAGCTGGTGGATCGCCTCGTAGGTCAGCGTGCCGCTCTTCGACACGATGCCGATGCGGCCTTCCTTGCAGATGTTGCCGGGAATGATGCCGGCCTTGGCCTTGCCCGGCGAGATGACGCCGGGACAGTTCGGGCCCGACCAGCCGCGTCGTCGGCCGGCGCCTTGAGGAACGTCATCGCGCGCATCATGTCGAGCGTCGGAATGCCCTCGGTGATGCAGACGACGAGCGCCGATGCCGGCGTCGGCCGCTTCCATGACGGCGTCGGCGGCAAACGGCGGCGGCACGAAGATCACCGACGCGTTCGCGCCGGTCTGCTTGCACGGCGTCGTGCACGGTGTCGAAGATCGGCCAGCCCTCGTGGGTCGTGCCGCCCTTGCCGGGCGTCACGCCGCCGACGACCGTCGTGCCGTAGGCCGCCGCCTGCTTGGCGTGAAACGTCCCCTCGCGGCCGGTCAGGCCCTGGACGAGCAGACGCGTCGATCTTGTCGATCAGAACGGCCATAGTTCGTCTCAGATGCAACCACGAAGACCACGAAGACACGAAGACGCTTTCGGATTCGTCTTCGTGCGCTTCGTGTCTTCGTGGCTCGAGCGTGTCTCAGCCTGCCAGCTGCACGACTTTGTCCGCCGCCTCGCCCATCGCGTCGGCGGTCGTGAAGTTCATGCCGCTCTCGCGCAGCAGGCGCTTGCCTTCGTCGACGTTCGTGCCTTCCATGCGGATGACGATCGGCACCGGCACGCCGAGCTCCTTGACCGCGGCGATGACGCCCTGCGCCAGCACGTCGCAGCGCAGGATGCCGCCGAAGATGTTGATCGAGCACCGCCTTCACGTTCTTGTCCGACATCAGGATCTTGAACGCGTTGCGGATCTGCTCGGCGTTGGCGCCGCCGCCGACGTCGAGGAAGTTCGCCGGCTCGCCGCCCGCCAGCTTGATGATGTCCATCGTCGCCATCGCCAGGCCGGCGCCGTTCACCATGCAGCCGATGTTGCCGTCGAGATGGATGTAGTTGAGCGAGAACTTCGACGCCTCGATCTCGAGCGGATCTTCCTCGCCGAGATCGCGCAGGTCGCGGATGTCGGGATGCCGGTAGAGCGCGTTGTCGTCGAAGTTCATCTTCGCGTCGAGCGCCAGCAGATCGCCGTCGGCGGTGACGACCAGCGGGTTGATCTCGACGAGCGACGCGTCGGTGGCGACGAACGCCTCGTAGAGCGCGGTCATCAGCTTGACGGCCTTGTTCGACCTGCGGCGCCGTCGAGGCCGATCGCGAAGCCGAGCTGCCGCGCCTCGAACGGCACGAGGCCGACGCCGGGCTCGATGTAGACCTTGACGATCTTCTCGGGCGTCTTCGCCGCGACTTCCTCGATGTCCATGCCGCCGGCGGCGCTCGCCATCATCACCGGCTTGCCCGCGGCGCGATCGAGCACGATGCTCAGATACAGCTCGCGCGTCATCTGCAGGCCTTCCTCGACGAGCACGCGCGACGACGACGCGGCCCTTCGGGGCCGGTCTGATGCGTGACGAGCGTCATGCCGATCATCTGCGCGCGCGAGCCGCTTCGGCTTCGTCGGGCGACTTCGCGAGCTTGACGCCGCCGCCCTTGCCGCGGCCGCCGGCGTGAATCTGCGCCTTGACGACGACCACGTCGCCGCCGAGGCGCCGCGGCGATCTCGCCGGCCTCGGCCGGCGTTGAACGCCACCTCGCCGCGCGGCACCGGCACGCCGTGACGCGCGAGAATCGCTTTCGCTTGATACTCGTGTGCACTCACTGGTTGTCAGTTCGACCTCAGCCCCTAGCCCCTAGCTCCAGTCTCAAACGCTTAATGACATCGACGAGCTCCTTTGACCGCCGCCGCCGACTTCCTTGAAGGCCGGCGTCCTCTTCCAGGCGTCAGCGTGATCTCGATGATCTGTCTCGAGCCCGCGCGCGCCGAGCTTGCACGGCACGCCGACGAACAGATCGCGCACGCCGTACTCGCCCTGCAGGAACACCGAGCACGGCAGGATCTTCTTCTTGTCGAGCAGGATCGCCTCGACCATCTCGACGACCGACGCGCCCGGGCGCGTACCACGCGCTCGTGCCGACCAGCTTGCGTGATCTCGGCGCCGCCGTCGGCCGTCCGCGCCGAGATCGCGGTCGATCGTCGCCTTGTCCATCAGGTCGGTGATCGGAATGCCCGGCGACCGTCGAATAGCGCGGCAGCGGCACCATCGTGTCGCCGTGGCCGCCGAGCACGAACGCGTGGACGTTCTCGACCGACACGTTCAGCTCCTTGGCGATGAACGCGCGCATGCGCGCGGAGTCGAGCACGCCGGCCATGCCGATGACGCGCTCGCGCGGGAACTTCGACAGCTTGTAGACCGCCTGCGCCATCGCGTCGAGCGGGTTCGACGACCGGGATGATGATGCAGTTCGGCGAGTGCTTCACGACCTGCTCGGTGACCTGCTGCATGATCTTGTAGTTCACGTTCAGCAGGTCGTCGCGGCTCATGCCCGGCTTGCGCGGCACGCCCGACGTGATGACGACGACGTCGGAGTTGGCGCTCTCGCGCGTAGTCGCCGGTCGCCGATGCACGCGCGCAGTCCGAGCCCCAGATCGGGCACGCCTCGCAGCATGTCGAGCGCGACGCCCGCCGCCTTCTGATCGGCGATGTCGATGACGACGACGTCGGCGAGCTGCTTTGTCGGCGACGCCGCGCGCCACCGTGGCGCCGACGTTGCCCGCGCCACCCACCACTGTCACTTTGCGATTCATCGGTCTGCTCCTCAGACGCTCGAACGCTAAGGCTCGCGAGCCTGCAAGGCTCGTAGCTCTGCCTAGCTGCAGCTTCGTGAGCCTGAGCCGTCAAGTCTACATGTGCTCGATGATCGCGTCCCCGAACTCCGACGTCTTCAGCTCGGTGGCGCCGTCCATCAGGCGCGCGAAGTCGTAGGTGACGCGTCTTGGCGGCGATGGCGCCGTCCATGCCCTTGACGATCAGGTCGGCGGCCTCGGTCCAGCCGAGGTGGCGGAGCATCATCTCGCCGGACAGGATGACCGAGCCCGGGTTGACCTTGTCCTGGTTGGCGTACTTCGGCGCGGTGCCGTGCGTCGCCTCGAAGACGGCGTGGCCGGTGACGTAGTTGATGTTGCCGCCCGGGCGCGATGCCGATGCCGCCGACCTGCGCCGCGAGCGCGTCCGACAGGTAGTCGCCGTTCAGGTTCGAGCGTCGCGATGACGTCGAACTCGTCGGGCCGCGTCAGCACCTGCTGCAGCGTGATGTCGGCGATCGCGTCCTTGATGACGAGGCCGGCGCCCGGCTTGCCTTCGGGAATCCGGCACCACGGGCCGCCGTCGATCTCGACCGCGCCGTAGAAGTCCTTCGCGACCTCGTAGCCCCAGTCGCGGAAGGCGCCTTCGGTGAACTTCATGATGTTGCCCTTGTGCACCAGCGTGACGCTCTTGCGCTTGTGCTTGATCGCGTAGCCGATCGCGCTGTGCACCAGCCGCTCGGTGCCGAGGTAGCTGACCGGCTTGAGGCCGATGCCGACCTCGACGCCGACCTCGCGCTGCGGCGCGCCGATCGCCTCGAGCTGCGCCTGCCAGTCCGCGCGGCGGCTTCGGCGTGCCGAAGCGGATCTTCTTGAACTCCTTCGGGAATTCCTTCGCGAAGAAATCGAGGACCTTCTGCGCCTCGGGCGTGCCGGCGGCGTATTCGATGCCGGCGTAGATGTCCTCCGTGTTCTCGCGGAAGATCACCATGTCGACCTTCTCGGGATGCTTGACCGGCGACGGCACGCCCTTGAACCAGCGCACCGGCCGCAGGCAGACGTACAGGTCGAGCATCTGACGCAGCGCGACGTTCAGCGATCGGATGCCGCCGCCGACCGGCGTCGTCAGCGGCCCCTTGATGCCGACGAGGTAGTCGCGGAACGCGTCGACGGTGTCGTCGGGCAGCCAGTTGTTGAACTGCTTGAAGCTCTTCTCGCCGGCGTAGACTTCCATCCACGCGATCTTGCGCTTGCCGCCGTAGGCTTTCTCGACCGCCGCGTCGAGCACGCGCACGCTGGCGCGCCAGATGTCGGGCCCGGTGCCGTCGCCTTCGATGAACGGAATGATCGGATCGTCGGGCACGACGAGCTGACCGTTCTGTCGCGTGATCGCGTGCCGGTCGTGGCGGTGTGACGATGTGAAGTTCGGCATATAGCTCGCTTTTAGGTCAGGTCACCTGTCGGCGCGGAAGATTTCCGCGACGACTGTGGAAAACTCTGTGGAAAAGCGATCCGCGTTTACGCGCGTTGTTACGCGGCAATTCGAATGTTTTAGCGGTTTGCACCACGGCAGGGCGACGGCCGCAGCGTGCTATCGAGTCGAGACGTCGACTCAGCGAGCGGTCGAAACCGTCGCGGATTATACTGTCAGGCCACATTGAAAATCGTCGTCGCCGACGATCTGCCCGCCTCCGCGCTGGAATTGCTGCGCGCCGGAGCCGGCTGGATCGTCGACGCCCGCTCCGGCCGCAAGCCGGCCGCGCTCGCCGCCGACCTCGCCGACGCCGACGCGCTGCTCGTGCGCAGCGCGACGAAGGTCGACGCGCGCGCTGCTCGACGCCGCGCCGCAGCCTGCGCATCGTCGCCCGCGCCGGCACCGGCGTCGACAACGTCGACGTCGCCGCCGCGAGCGCGCGCGGCATCCTCGTCGTCAACGCGCCCGGCGCCAACAGCATCAGCGTCGCCGAGCACGCGTGCGCGCTGATGCTGGCGCTGGCGCGCATCGGTGCCGGCCGCCGATCAGCGCGATGAAGGACGGCACGATGGGAAAAGAAACGTTTCTCGGCACCGAGCTGCGCGGCAAGACGCTCGGCATCGCCGGCCTCGGGCGCATCGGCCAGGAAGTCGCGCAGCGCGCGCGCGCGTTCGGCATGCGCATCGTCGCGCACGATCCGTTCATCTCCGCGGAGATCGCCGCGGGCCTCGGCGTCGAGCTGCTGACGCTCGACGAGCTCTGCGCGACCGCCGACTACCTGACGCTGCACCTGCCGTCGACGCCGGAGACGCAGACACCTCTTCAACGACGCGCGGTTTCGCGCGCTGCAAGCCGGGCATCCGCATCATCAACACGGCGCGCGGCGAGCTGATCGACGAGGCGGCGCTGCGACGCGCGATCGAAGCAGGGCATCGTCGCCGGCGCCGGGCTCGACGTGTTCGAAGCAGAGCCGCCGACGGATTGGTCGCTCGCCCAACTGCCGCAGGTCGATCGCGACGCCGCACATCGCGGCGTCGACCGAAGAGGCGCAGGAACTGGTCGGCACTCGAGACCGCCGCCGACCGTCCGCGACTTCCTGCGCGACGGCATCGTCCGGAACGCCGTGAACTTCCCGTCGATCCAGCCCGACGAGCTGCAGCGGCTGCAGCCGTGGATTCGCCTGGCCGATCAGCTCGGCGCGCTCGCGTCGCAGATGGGCACGGCGCGCATCGAGGCGCTCGGCGTCCGCTACTACGGCGCGCTGGTCGAAAGCCGCGGCGTCGACGTGCTGGCCGCGAGCGCCGCCGCCGGCGTGCTGCGGCCGATCCTGTCGAGCGGCGTCTCGATCGTGAACGCGCGCGCCGCGGCCGCGCGCACGCGGCATCGACATCGTCGAGTCGCGCAGCTCGCGGCCGCGGCACTTCACCAGCCTGCTCTCGATCAAGCTGCACACCGACGCCGGCGAACGCTGGGTCGAAGGCACGGTGTTCGAGCCGAACAGCCCGCGACTCGTCGTCGGTTCGCGGCGTCAGCGTCGAGGCGCCGCTCGGCGGCACGATGCTGATCATCGCGCAACGACGATCAGCCGGGCGTCATCGGCGAGGTCGGGACGATCCTCGGCCGTCACGGCGTCAACATCGCCAACTTCGCCCTGGGCCGGAACGAGCACGGCGCCATCGGCGTCGTCAACGTGGACGAAGACGCCAGCGCGCCCCGCGCGCTCGACAGACGCCGTGGACAGATCTTCGCAGGTGCCGGCCATCCGCGAGGCCTGGATCGTGCGCCTGCACCTGATGCGCGGCTTTGAGCATTCGGCTTCACCGAAGCGCTAGCGTCCAACGACACGGCCGTCAGACGGCGACGCTGAGTGCCGCCGGGTGGATCGCGTACGCGAGCCGTCGCCACCCTGCACCGGCTCCCCGTCGACGTGAAAGAGCATCGGCTGTCGCCGCTTCGATCGTGACCGCGGACGTTCGACGTGGACCAGCATCGGCACGCCCGGCGAATCCGTTCGACGTCCATGAAGAGCCGCGGCAACGCCGCAGATCGTGCCGCGATCGCGTGCGCTCTTCCACGACACCACCAGATCCAGCAGCCCGTCATCGCAGGCGCGCCGCGGCGCGATCCGGATGCGCCGCTGCCGAATTCAGCGCTGAGTTCGCGACGGTCGACGAGCAGCGGCGCGCGACGCATGCACGCCCGTCGGCCGTCGTAATCGCGTAGCTTGTCCGCCGGTATCGTGAGCATCGTCAGCGCGCGGATGTCAGGCGCCGCGATAGTCCGCGAGCCGCGGCCGGCCGCCCGCGTATCGAACTCGGCGGCCGACGTGCGCATCGAGACCGATACCGGCGACGTTGACGAAGAGGCGATCGTCCGACCTCGCCCAGTGTCGATGAGCGCGCGGCTCGGCGGCGAGCGCGTCCGGGCAATGGCGCGCGCTCCGGACGGCGGTTCACCCGCTCCGCGCGCGAGTCCGTTGCCCGATCCCGACGGGACACGATCCCGAGCGGCACCTGCCTGAAACGCGCAGCGCTGACGCGACCTCGTTGATCGTCCCGTCTCCGCCCCAGGCGATGCACGAGCCGCGCGCCCCGACGTCGCGCCGACTTCGGCCAGATCGTCGCGCGTGTCCGCGCCGCTCGGTGAGCGAAGACCTCGGCCGTCGATCGCCGTGGCCGCCGACCACGGCTCGACGCACGCCGTCCGAGCGCGGCTACGCGCCTGTTCAGGCGCGCGCGCCGCCCGAGATCGGGATTGATGATGATGGTGACGGACATGGCAGGCTCTCGTCCAGCTGCGTGCACGAGCGACTACTTCAGGAAGTACGAGGCCTGCAGCGTGAGCCGTGTTCGTGCTGTCGCGGGATCGTCGATCGAGTTCGACGGCTGTCGGCGGAAGATTTTCTCGTCTTGTACCCGACGTCGCGATCGCGTGACCGTGTCGCCTTCCTTGGACGAGAAACACCTGGCCGTTGCCGGCGATGATGGCGGTGTCCGGACCGGGCCAGGTCGCGCATTCGTCCCGGACGCGCGGCTCTTCGGCGATGCCCGCAAGCGTCAACGCAGTCGGCGGCAGCTTCGATCCGGCACGAGCGGCGGGCACGACGGGCGTCACGATTCTCCACGGCCGCTCCGGCGCGCGGGCCGACGGCGCGCCGCGAAGACGCTAGCGAACGGATTGCGAGCCCGGCTTCGCGCGGCGCGGCGTCCGGCCGCAGGCGTTCGCGGAGCCGCGTCGATTTCTCGCCGCCCAGCGCCGCGCCCGTTTCGCATCGATCGGCGCCGGCGGATGGCGGTGGGCGCTGCGGGCGGACGCCCCGGCGTCGTGGCCGCCGACGAGCCACGCGGCCAACGCGCCGCCACCGACAGAGATGATCGTCGCGTCACGCTTCAGACTCATCGGCGATCTCGCGATCGTAGCACGCGCACTTGCGACTGTGCTATTATTCGTCGTGCACCCCGCATCGACTGGTCACTGCGAGTCCGATTCGGTCCTTCCGCTCGCACGTCGTCGCCGTCATCCCCGCTCGATTCGCCTCGACCCGACTTCCCGGCAAAGCCGCTCGCGCGACATCGACGGCCGTCCGATGATCGAGCACGTCTACCGGCGCGCCGCGGCGTCGCCCGTCGTGTCGCGCGTCATCGTCGCGACCGACGATCTGCGCATCGCGACGCGGTCGACGGCTTCGGCGGCGACGTGCGGCTGACGCGCGCCGATCACCCGACCGGCACCGATCGCCTCGCCGAAGTCGCCGCGACGCTCGACTGCGACATCGTCGTCAACGTGCAGGGCGACGAGCCGCTGATCGATCCGCGCGCCGATCGACCGAAGCCGGTCGCGCCGTTCGCGACGATCCGTCGCTGCAGATGACGACGCTCTACCGCCGCATCCACGACGCCGCCGAGCTGACCGAATCCGAACGTCGTCAAGGTCGTCGCTCGATCGCGGCGGCTTCGCGCTGTATTTCTCGCGGGCGCCGATCCCGTACGCGCGCGACCCGCGCGGCGGCTGGCCGCCGCTCTATCAGACATATCGGCCTCTACGCCTATCGCCGCAGCGCGCTGCTGCGTGCTGGCCGTCGCTCGAGCCGACGCCGCTCGAGCGGGCCGAATCGCTCGAGCAGCTGCGCGCGCTCGAGCACGGCATCCGCATCAAGGCGGTCGAAACCGCGCTACGACTCGATCGGCGTCGATACGCCGGAGGATCTCGAACAGGTGCGCCGGCTGCTGACGGCGCCGACGTCGCGACTGACGCGAGGACTCATGCCGAACGACCGACGAACCGACCAAAGTACATCTTCGTGACCGGCGGCGTGGTGTCGTCGCTCGGCAAGGGGCTCGCCGCCGCCTCGATCGGCTGCCTGCTCGAAGGCCACGGCTACAAGGTCACGCTGCAGAAGTTCGACCCGTACATCAACGTCGACCCGGGCACGATGAGCCCGTACCAGCACGGCGAGGTCTACGTCACCGACGACGGCGCCGAGACCGACCTCGACCTCGGCCACTACGAGCGCTTCACCAACACGGTCGACGACGCGCAACAACAACTGGACGACCGGCAAGATCTACCAGTCGGTCATCCAGAAGGAGCGCCGCGGCGACTACCTCGGCCGCACCGTGCAGGTCATTCCGCACATCACCAACGAGATCAAGGACGCGCATCCGCGTCGGCCGCGCAGGACGTCGACGTCGTGCTCGTCGAGATCGGCGGCACGGTCGGCGACATCGAGAGCCTGCCGTTCCTCGAGGCCATCCGCCAGTTCCGGCAGGACGTCGGCCGCGACAACACGCTCTACATCCACCTGACGCTGGTGCCGTTCATCGGCGCCGCCGGCGAGCTGAAGACCAAGCCGACGCAGCACAGCGTCCGCGATCTGCGGTCGATCGGCATCCAGCCCGACATCCTGCTCTGCCGCACCGATCGCTTCCTCGATCCGGACATCAAGCGGAAGATCGCGCTGTTCTGCGACGTCGACGAAGAAGCGGTCATCACCGCCAAGGACGTCTCGACGATCTACGAAGTGCCGCTCGTGCTCGCGCGCCGAAGGGCCTCGACCGCATCGTGCTCGAAGCACCTGCACCTGCCGCAGACCGAGCGCCGCATGCAGGCGTGGGAGGATCTCGTCAGCCGCATCAAGAACCCGCTCGACGAGATCACGATTCACGTCGTCGGCAAGTACGTCGGCTACGAGGATTCGTACAAGAGCCTCAACGAGGCGCTCTATCACGGCGGCTTTCCGCACCGCGTCAGG
>ERZ1370068.3-contig-100_pt1 | contig 39303 bp, 62 predicted proteins | sample MGYA00561227_ERZ1370068 | MGnify/ENA primary metagenome ERZ1370068 (study PRJEB38410, sample SAMEA6850437) | metagenome | study: Metagenomic assessment of the ecological functions of the soil: analysis of the soil microbiota associated with the...
TTACGTATTGCTCCGGTTAGGTATTCGACCGTTGGTTCCGCAGCCCAGTGCAACCGAAACGATTGCGGCACTTCCAGAAGTCGCGCCTGCGGACCCACCCACGGTCAACTAACCCAACTGCACCATCCCCTGATTCGGTGGCAGAGATCTCGAGCGAGCGCTTGAGTTGCCCGCACGCCGCATAGATATCGCGACCGCGTGATTGTCGAATGAACGGCCGGCAGGCCGGCCCCGACTGAGAATCCTTGAAACGCCAGCACGCGCTCGGCTGCGGGCGTGCCAAAGGCAATGCCTCGGTCCAGGGTTGAATGCGATCAGGTTGAGCTTGGCGCGAACTCACGCACCAATTCGACAACTTCGCGCGCGTTCTGCGGAGAGTCATTCACGTCCGCCAGCAACACGTACTCAAACGTCATCCCGCTCGCGCGCCTGCAACGAAACGCGCGCGCAGCATCGAGCAAGCGCCGCGAGGTTCCATTTCTTATTGATCGGCATGAGGCTGTGCGCAGCTCGTCGTTCGGAAGCGTTCAAAGAAATCGCAAAGCTTCGGCCGCACAGCCCGGCGCCGAAGTCATAAATGCGCGGCACGATGCCAGCGGTCGACAACGTCATACGCGACTCAGGAATGCCCAACGCCCTCGACCAGCAGTCGCACCGCCTTCATACAGTTGTCGAAATTGAGGAAGCGGCTCGCCCATGCCCCATGAAGACCAGGTTGATGCGATCTTCCGGCGGCGACACTTTTGGATCGCGCAGCACGGCACACTTGTCCCACGATTTCACCCGGGCCGAGCGTTTGCGGGCCTTCACGCCGAGCAAGGCGGTCAGACAGAACCGGCAATCGACCGCGCATACCGGGATCTGGCTCGAGACGCAGACGGTCGCGCGGTCCCAACGGCGCGACGGCTCGTCGCCGGCGTCGGTGCCATCGCCGGTCTCTTCCGCCATCACCTCCGGGCAATCCGGCCACGGTCTCGACCGTCTGCCCATCGTCGCAGGCGATGAGATAGCGCACGGTTCCGTCGACCGATTGGAATTTGCTTTCGATGCGGGGCGCGCCGACGGTGACGTCCCGTGCATCCGAGCTCACTCGCTCTCGCAGGCTCGCGGGCAGGGTCGAGATCTGTTCGAGAGACTCGACGCGCTGGCGGTAGAGCGCCTCGAAAATCTGCTGGGCGCGATAGGCCGGCTCGTTCAGCTCGTCGACGGCGAGGGCGGCGGTGACTCCTTTCGGTCGAGGCCGAGCAGAGGCTTGTGAGCTGGGACTGGTCATGCGGTGGCGAGTTGATCCTCTTGATTGTATCCGAGCGGCGAAGCGACGACCGGTTTTTGCGCAATGTTCCACGTGGAACATCCGTGGAAAGTGGCAACTTGCCAGAAATATTCGCGCTAGGCGTTCTGATTCCGGAAAGGCGACGTACGCAATCGGCGCGCTTTGCGGATAGGCTGGGCAGTGGTCCGGAGACGATGGGTCCTCGCTGCGCTCAGGATGACTACGATTTTGCTGGTCCGTCGCTTTCGCCGCAGGGGATGGCGAGAATTATCGGGAGCCGTCGCCCGCCGCCCAGGATGGCGAGTTCACGGGTGTTTTGCGTGCGCGCACTGTGTCTAGGGCGTGAGAGCGTACGAAAGGATGGGCTGCGCGACATTGATTCCTTTGAGTGATCTTTCCTGCTCGGCACTCGACCTTCGTCGGCTGTGTGAGAATAGGAAGAACCCGCCGACCCGGTTAGCAGCGACCGGACTGGCGGACGATACTTTTATGGTCGCAGAACTGCGCAACATTCACCGGCAGGTGCTTCCCCAACGGGCTCACCGTCATCTCGGAAGAGATGAAGCACATTCGGTCCATTTCGATCGGGATCTGGATCAAGGCCGGGTCGCGCGACGAAGACCCCCAATTGAACGGGCTGTCGCACTTCATCGAGCACTATCGGTGTTCAAGGGGACCAAGGCACCGCTCGGCGGAGGCGATCGCGCGGCAAGTGGATTCTGATCGGCGGCAACCTAGACGCCTTCACGGCGAAAGAATGTGTCTGCTTCAACATCAAGGTGCTCGACGAGCATTTGCCCGTCGCCTTCGAAGTGCTCTCCGACCTGGTGCTGAATCCGGTGTTTGCGGTAGAAGACATCGCGCGCGAGCGGCGGGTAATTCTCGAAGAAATCAAGATGGATGAAGACAGCCCGGAATACCTGTGGTACGAGATATTCACGCAGAATTTCTGGAAGGACCATCCACTGGGCAAGCCGATCCTGGGGACCAAGGAGACGGTGAAGGGATTTCGAGCAGCCAGCGGTCCTCGATCTCTATAGCAAGCGTTTCACGCCCGGGAATTTCATCATTTCGGCGGCGGGAAATCTGAAGCACGAGCGTTTTGTCGAACTCGTGATCAAATATTTCGAGCACATGAAGCCGTCGAAGAACGGTTTCCACCGCTTGGTGCCGAAGATCGTGCCGCGCATCACGCTGCGCACCAAGAAGTCACTCGAGCAGGTGCAACTATGCGTGGGCGTTCCTCGCATCCGATTGCGCACGAGAAGCGGTTCGCGTCATACGTGCTCAACACGCTGCTGGGAGGCGGGATGAGTTCGCGGCTGTTTCAGAATATTCGCGAACGGCAAGGCTCGGCTTATTCGATTTATAGCGACCTGAGTCCCTACCTCGATACCGGATGCCTGTCGGGTGTACCGCGGGCACATCGCGGCAGTCGGCGGCGAAAGTCGTGCAGTCCATTGTCTCGGAATTCAAGAAGCTGAAGTCGGAGAAGCCGCTGGAGAGAAGAAGCGCGGCGGGCCAAGGATCAGTTGAAGGGCAGCCTGATGCTGTCACTGGGAGTCTCGACTTCGCGGATGTCGAATCTGGCCGCGGCAGGATATGTATTTCGAAAAGTTTTACTCGGGATGGACGGCGGTGATCGAGAAGATCGAAGCGGTTAACCGCCGAGCGATCTGCACGAAGATGGCGAAACGACTTTTTCAAGACCGATTCGATCGCGGTGACGGCGTTGGGCAACCTGGATGGTTTGGAAGATCTCCGAGACCAGTTGGCGTGTTAGATCCGACGTCCTCAGTCGAGGGCACGTCTCCCAAATCAAAATCAAGCGTGTGTGGCTGAAACGGAGAGCATCGTTTCGGTAACTGTGTTTGGTTCTCGATCGGGGAGAATCAAAGAACACCCTCTAAAGGGCCCATTCGGTTGGGCGTACGGCATCATAAAGTGATGCCCTAGGCGCACCGTCTCGACGGTCGCGGTCGTGCTTTGCTGGGGACGTCCCTGATTTGGAATTTCCGGACCGTCAATCGAGTTCCGGGAGGCTGAAAGCTTTCGATCGTCAGAGCGCTTTCGAGTTCACATCCCGGGCAAAACTAACGCAGACAAAACACGAAGAAACCGAGACCAACGATGACCGCGACGTTAACAACAGAAGACCACGGCGCCCTCCTGGTGGTTTCTATTGAATCAGGACAGGATAAGGAATTCATAAGCAACTCATCGATTTTTCCGTAAGACTGTGGACCTTCACTCAGGACCTGCTAGGACCATCCTTCAGGTTTTTCGACGCCGAGGGGCTTCCCTCGGTCAACGGGCAGCTAGGTCTCGAGAGACCTTGTTTGTTGAAGTTGAAGAGGATGTGCTTACGCGGCAGTCGCTCTCCATGCATGTTCAAGTTCAATCTGGTTAGGTCCGAATCGTACAGACGAGGGACTCGTTAAGGAGTACGCTTCAATTGTCTCCTCTAGCAATGTGCCCAGAGCTAAGCGTAGTCTGAGCCTACGGGTTCTTTGCGAATCCAGGCAGTAGTTGCCGTTCGTATAAGAAGCCGACGGTGGCCGAAAAATCTGTCTCGTGTGCCACAATCGCGCGCATCCCGTCGTATTGCGCCTGTCTGACAGCGACGGAAACCATATTCACAATCAAATACTTCTGCGTCTGCCTGCCAGCCGAACGTGGGAAATTGTATTTCCAAAGCTGGAACTAGTACGGCTGAAAGATCGCCAAATGCTGCACGAGGTGGGTAGACACCTTCGAAGTCGGCCTATTTCTGCAATACCGGGAATGATATCGATACTTGACCGTATTCTCCGATGGGAAGAGCATCGAGGCGGGACTGATCGGCAAAGGAAGGCTTTTGTCGGAATTCCTCTGGTGGCCGGGTTCCGCAGTTCTGCCACCGCGCGCGGTCAGTGAAGTCGAGGCGACGGCTTTGCGCATCGACGCAGAGGCGTTGTCCGGGTTTCTTCGCGGCAGTGTCAGTTCCTGGAGCGACAGCTGCAGCAGTGTTCACAAATGATGGGGATGGAAGCAACTCAGCATCGCCGCCTGCAACCGGCTTCATCCGGTTGAACAGAGGCTGGCACGGTGGCTGTTGATGTGTTCGGATCGCCTTGGCACCAAAGTCGTTACCCTTGACGCAGGAGTTGCTGGCGCTAATGTTGGGTACAAGACGCGCCAGCGTCACGATTGCAGCCGGCATTTTGCAGAAGGCTGGATCCGATTGCCCAGAATCGGGGAAGCGTAACGATTACGAATCGAGAACAACTGGAAAGGCTTCCTGCGAATGTTACGGCAATGATGCAACGGCAGAGACAGCGGTGGGAAAGCGATTCCGCCTGACCTGCTGGCCGGAGTGCGCCCTCGGATCGATCCTACAGCGCACGGTGAGTTTCTTTTCCCAGACAAGCCTCGGACAGAGACGGGCGCCGATCGGGCGCTCTCCTCAGGTCACTGTCCGCTTACATACGTCCATGAGCCACGTCGCTCAAGTGCTCCAGGCGGTCGGCCTTGGAGAAGACATATTGAATGCCTATCGCCTCGGCTTTGGCGATCTGAGGACCGCTGTGCAGGGTGCAGCAGCGCCACCGTGGCTTCGGGCGCGATGCGAGTGATGTGGCGCGCAGCCTCAATCCATCCATGACCGGCATCTGCCAGTCGAGAATCACGACGTCCGGATTGAGTTCCTTAACCTTGTCGATGGCAGCGCGACCGTCCTCGGCCTCGCCGCACACGCTCACCACTTAGGTTCTGCTCCGGGCATGATCGCAGGAATGGCGAAAAGAGCCGAGTCATCGGCGATGAGAATTTTGCACATGTTGCAACCCGATCTGCCTCGCCGGGTTGCTGGCCGAACCGGTGAAGGCAGGTCGGCAACGGGCAAAGGCGCAGTACTGTTAGATGGCGAACTTTTTACAGTTCTTAGCGCGTACAGTAAGCGATGCGCCAGACGGTGCGTCAATACCGCCACATCCGTAGGCGGTGATAATGTCGGGTGTGCGCTCAGGCTTGTCAGTCGCTCCCTACAGACAAAGCGGTGCGCTTTCGGCCACTTCGGGGGATGGACAGCCTAAAGGGGCGGCTCTTTGGGGCGAGCTTTGACGGCATCGCAAAGCGATAGCCTGATACGAATCAGACTTCGCTGTTGCGGCGCACCTCGTACCGAACTCTGGTCGACATGGTTATGCCCGGATGGAGCATGGTTCGTGCGTCCAGTTTGCACCTCGGAGCGCTTCGGACTTGGAGTGCGGGTCGCGGGCATTCTACGGTTGCGCTCAGATTAATGAGCCGCAGGCAAGCGCTGAGCAAGGTGCGTAGCCGTCGCGCATCGCTTCGCTGACGGTCAGGGTCTCGGGAGTCTCGCCGACTTTGTTGTGAAGATACCGGCAACCAGGGACGTGAAACAACCGGCCTTCGCTGGAGACCACCACCTTCAACTCCGGAGGGATCCTGTGTGCGGGCTGGGCTAGGCGGGAGCGCGAATCGGGGTGCGCGAAGACGCCGAGGTTGCCAGCGCCACTGCGCCCTGCAAGCAGAGCGACGGCCAGCGACGGCCAGCATCCAGAAGGAGTGCAAACCTGCCGCAAACCAGGACGAGCCGGATTCCGCATCAGACGACGTTGCAGGCGGCGGCTGAATCCGGCAGGGAGTTCGTACAGGCGGTCGTCTCCGTACAACTGAATAACATTGCGAGTACCATCGAGAACGGCCGTGCAGTGCCCCGCATTGCGCGAAATGACTCTCCATCGCGACCCGTAACTCTGCGTCAACTTCTCCGTCGAGATAGTTGGAGATCTCCTTCCAGACATGTCCTCGCAGTTGACTACCATGGCTTGCTCCCTTTTTCGAAAGGCAACCGGCCGAACCAGGGGCTGCCCAGGCCCGGAGCGAGCATGTCTCTACAGCATGAGACGGGCCCGCATGGAGCGCGCGTTTTTACGGAGGCTTGCGAGATGCCGAGGGCCTCCGCCGTTTCTTCAATACTCATGTGCTGCGTCGCGCAGGACGAAGACCTGGCGATCACTTCTCGGCTCAGGAGCGGCAACGGCGTTCGCCAGCCTGGTGCGTATTTCCTTGCCGCTCAAAGATTCGGAAGGAATCTCGCGCCAGTCGGCGAAATCGCGCGGGGTATAGGAGCCGTCTTCTTCTTCCGCGTTCTCCGATGGGCTCCAGCTGATCTCGGCGTGCGCTTTGCGTCTTCGCATGAGAGCCTCGTTGACCGCGATCTGAGATGAGCCACGTGCTGAAGCGAGCTTCCGCACGGAACTGTTGGATCGTGGGTGAGGGCTTTGAGGAAGGCCTCCTGCGCGCGCGTCTTCGGCTTCTGCTTCGTTGCGCAAGATCGACAGAGAGCCGCGGAATATAGGCGGCGCTGGTAGGGCTTGATGAGGTCGGTAGAAATATTCCTTTTGCCCGGCCTGGACACGCGCGCAGGAGACCCTGCTCGCTCGCAAGGCTGCGGGTCGGTCGGATTCACGCTGATGGGTCATCCCTTCGGGCGCACTGCCCATTGCATGTCCCCTGCAGACGGCGGCTAGCGCGGCGGGATATTCCGGGTCGACCTTCCACCCGGTGAGCATGGAGAACGAAGTTAGTCCAACCATGCAGAACGACCATTGCGAGATGACCGAGCACGAAAAACAAGGTCGCCCACATGGTGAGGAAATGCCAGACACGCGCGCGAGATGAAACCACTCCCATGAGCCAGGCAAGCCAGGAAAACTGCACGGGCTTCCAAACGGCGACGCCGGTGAGGACGAGTCAACACGCCCAGTCCGATGGCGAAGGTGTAGGCCAGTTTCTGCAACGGATTGTATGCCTCGGTCGCGGGCGGCTTGGGCCCGAAGAGAAAGTAACAGCGCGCGCCATCGGCCAGACTCCCCGTACGTCGCGCGCGCGGGAGCAGAACCTGGCGATAGTTTCCGGAAAAATCTGGTAACCGAGATAGAAGACGCCGGTGGCGATGTAGATCCACATGAACGTGAGGTGCCACTGTAGAGCGCCGCCGAGCCATCCACCGATGGCGAACGCCTTCGGCGGCAGTTCAAGAAGATCCTTCTGCGGAATTTTCTGCACCGAAGCTTGGGAACGCACGGAAGATCTGGAAGCCGCTGCCGACCATCACGAACAAAGCGATCGCATTCGCCCAGTGCGTGAAGCGCACGACCCAAGGATGTTCGAAGACGGCCTGGAGAGGTTCCTCCTGTTTTGGGTGATTCGATTTCGATGACTTCCGCTGGCATGTTCAGACCTCAGAGTCCAGTAGAACCACACGAGTAGCCCTGGTCTTCCCAGTTAGCCGACTTTCTCCAGAACGTGACCGACCTTCAGATCGGTGGAGGTACTTCGCCTGCTTGTAACCGATCTTGGTAGGCTACAGTGAAGTCAGAGCGCGCAGGCGCGCCGTGCTCCGCGGGTCAGCGGCTGATCCAATGCATTTCGTAGCACAGCAGCGTTTGCGGGTGCATGGCGGTGGCCATATCGAGCGATTCAGTAGTAGTCGTCGGCGCACTGGACCGTGATGAAGCGCGCGGTAGGATCGGCGCCCACGAACTTGAGGAACTCGGAAAGCTGGCGTTCTCGCCAAAGCGGCCAATGACGTCCCAACCTTCCACGCAGATGTGGCGCGTGTTCTGGACGTTTTTTGGGGAGAGCCTGAATGTCGGAGAGTTTATAGTCTCCCGGCTTCTGCACGGCGCCGCTAACCGTGAGACTCCAGTTTTCGAAGATGACACCTGGATCGTCGACGTCGTAACCGTTAATCGGAAATTTTGCAAAGGGCGTGAGGGTCGGCGTCGGCAAAAGTAGTAGCCAGATGACCCGGCCGGAATAGTTTGCCCGAGGCCCAGTCGCTGACGGCGAGACCTTCTTTGAGCAAAGGCTCGCGCAATTTCAGAATCGCAAATGCGCCGAGCGCAACTAAGGGCGTGAGCTTCAGCAGCTCGCGGCGATTCATTTTCTTAAATCTGCGCTCGTCCATTCAGCGAGGCTCCTGACAGTGCGACGACGCGAGACAGTCGCTGTGGTGGATTCGCCGCACAGGGAAAGTTACAGCATTTGAGACAGTTTTTCACGGGGAAGTCACGGTTTGTTGACGGTAAGGCGTTGAGAAAGCGACATCGCAACTCATCGCGAGATTCCGGGTTGATGCATCTAACGAAGTAAGAGCCGGCAGCCTCGGCCATGGTGACCAGAACGAGAATCCGAGGACTGACGGATGTTGGATCGGAGGATGGCTATGGCAAAGGTGATCGAGTTCTATGTGCCCGACCGTTTTCGCAAGAAGATGAAATGGGTGCCGCTCGAACAGCGCGGAAAAAGTGCTCGCGTTTCCGGAACCCGTCAAGAGAGACGGCCTGAACGCGCGGCGGCACAAAACCAACGCCCGGCTCACGAATGCGTGAGACTGGGCGTTGTAGCCGTTGGGGTAGCCGATAATTCAGCAGCGAGGGCCGACGGTTTCCGGCTTTTCGGCACACAGACTTTTGGTGCGCGGCTCGTAGACGCAGAACGGCTCCTCGTCCATGAAATCGCCGGTGGCGGCGTAGCGCGCGCGCGGCATCCCATGCAAACGTTGCGGAACTCGCAGCAGCCACACTTCCCTTTCAAGTTAGAGGTGTCGCGCAATTCGTGGAAGACCTCCGAGTTCTCCCAGATGTCGGAGAAGGTCTGCTTGCGGAGATCGCCGGCAATGACCGGCAAATATCCGCATGGGTAGACTTCACCCTCATGCGAGATGAAGCAGACGCCAGTTCCCCGCGAGGCAGCCCTTGGTCATGGCGTTGAGATCGGAGGGGTTTCCCGCCCGGATGTCCGACGGCGTGGCCTATGCCTTGCGGCTTGATGGCCATGCCGGTGGAACCCGGCATCGTCATGTCAGTGGGGCCGATGGAGGAGGGCGCGGAGAGGGGCTCAGGGGATCTGGTCGATATGTTGGGTGAGTTGTGCGGCCGCGCGACGGTCAGCGGCGCTTCGTTGCCGCGCCACGCGGAAGTAATGCGGCGCGCAGGTGGCCTTTAGTTCGATTCCACCCGTGAGCGATTGATCGTAGAACCAGTTCAGCATGCGCTCGTATTCTTCGGGGCGGCACCATCTGTTCAGCTGCGATGTCGACACCGCAGCCCACGGGTACGAGCAGGCAAAGCGTGCAGAGCGTCGGCACCCAGGTCGCGAGGCCAACTGGAGAACGGCGGGCAACTGATGCGCGTTGTGGCGCGCGATGGTCGTGTTGATCTGCACCGACATGCCGAGGGCCTTAAGATTACGGAGGCCGTGAACGGCAGCATCGAACGCTCCGGGATTCCGCGGAAGGCGTCGTGGGTTGCAGCATCGGCGCCATCCAGACTGATGGAGACGCGGCGGACGCCGGCATCGACGATCATGCGCGCAATATCTTTGGTCACGAGCGTGCCGTTGGTGGCCAGAGCGACGCGGAGCCCTTTGTCGGTAGCGTAGCGCGCGAGCTGGAAGAGGTCGGAACGGTAGAGCGGTTCTCCGCCGCTTAATACGAGAATGGGATTGGCGGCGCCGGCGATCTGGTCAATGATGCCGAGCGCGGCCTTGGTGGCTAGATCGGTGGGGAACTCAGCTCGGTGGCGGTGGCACGGCAGTGAATGCAACGAAGGTTGCATCCCTTTCGTGACTTCCCAGAAAACCAGCCGCGCCTTGTTTTCGCCGTGGTGCCCGTTGCCATTCGCCGCTTCCATCGACCCCTCCCATGTTGGCTGAACCTGCTGCCACCCTCGCAGGTAACGATAGAAAACTATGAACACATGGGCCGTGACTGCTGTCACGAGCAGTTGTGAGCTACGTCACACGCGCAAGTGATTGCCTGAAATGGCGTTACTGGGTTCCCCGCTGGCGTGAGCAGTCGCTGCAGTTGACCTGGGTCATGTCTCCCAGGTCGATGGGGTGCTGGAACGGCACATCCTTCACCGATGCGGTGCTGACGCCACCTTCCTGCTGGCTCAGCACGCTGTGGCAGGTCTGGCAATCCTTGGTGACGGCCTTGCCGTCGGCGTTGACGTGCTGACCGTCGTGACAGCGGAAGCATCCGTTGAAGTAGTAGTGGCCGATGTTGTTGGGATGGGTCTGCCAGTTGACTCGCATCTCAGGAAAGATCGTGTTGCGATAGATCTTCTGGAGCTCGTCAACGGCCGCGCGGACTTCCAGCTGCTTGTCTCGAGCAACCGCGGGATACTTGGTCTCGTAGAAACTTTCAATCGATTTGGCGATGCCTTTTACGGCGGCATCGGTCGTGTCGTAGTTCGCGGCAAGAGCGGCAACTGCCTGCTGCTTCAGGAAAGGCAGGGAAACATCCAGGCGCTTAGCGAGCAAGGAGTTGTCGACCGAAAGGTCGGGAGGAACGTAAATGTGCGTGGGGCGGTTGTGGCAATCGACGCAATCCATGCGGTGCTTCTCGGCTTTTGCGATCTGGTCTTTGGTCAGCGGAGAATCCTTCGCAAAGTACTCGGTCTCGCGGCCTTGCATGTCCTTCACGTGAATGTACGGGATGGTCTGGCGCCTCTCATCGGTGGCGACGTACGTGATTTCGTTGGCGATATTCATATGCCAGTGAATGCCATCGACAGCGCCGACCGCCGGATCGCCGCCCCCGACATTGATCAGCATGCGAATCTGTCGAGGCGTGTTCTTTTCGTCGCTGGCGTAATGGGTGAAGACCTTCAACTGCGCTCCGTAGAACTTCTTCGGCCAGTGGCACTGCTCGCAGGTCTGGGCTGCCGGACGCAAATTGTGGACGGGCGTGGGGATGGGGCGTGGATACGTCTTGAACGCGGTCGCAAAGACCTGGCGCGCACCGGAGAGTTTGGATTTCACGTACCACGTGGCGCCAGCGCCGACATGGCAGTCCACACAGGCAACGCGGGCGTGCGGCGATAACTGATAGGCCGTGTACTCGGGCGCCATGACCGTGTGGCAAAGCTGTCCAGCAGAACTGGACGGAATCGGTGAACTCATAAGCTTTGTAGCTGCCGACCACGCTGAGTCCGATGAAAGCGATGACGAAGGTAAGGACGAAGTGAGCGCTCCGCGCTGGCTGGGATCGTTGAAATCAAGGCGCCAGTAACGGACCTCGCTTGTGGGCTGCTGCCGGCGTTTCCGCCGGTCATACCATGCTCCGAAAGGCACCAGCGCGAGCCCCGCGACCAGGAACGCGGGCGCGATCATGTAGGCGAGGATACCGACATACGGGCTTGGATGATCGGAAGTGAGATCGATAAAAAATAAGAAGAGGAAATTGCCAAAGGCGACGACCGCCAGCGCGAGTCCGATGAGGGAGATCGGGTTGCGCACCCACTGGCGCAACCGGGCAAGACCGCTTGCTGGTTCGGCACTCGCATCTGGCTTGTCATTGCTCGTGCAACACCACCCGTTCTCCTCGAATTTGGACTCTCAGGTCCATATGGAGCGTCAGGATGCTCGGATAAAGCAGCCTGCGCAAAGTACCTAGCGGATCACTTGCGCGTTTCAACTACTTCATCGACAGAAGGATCGCTTTGTTCGATCGGAGGTGCGACCTCGCCGTCCAATTCACTGCGCGGCTTGCGCCGCAACTTCTGTGCGAGCGGCGGCCAGCAGCGTTTCGGAATCCAGACCATGCTCCTCGCGATAGTGCTCGATACGACATCTTGCCGTCCCACCACGCCCAGTTCATGCGGATAGACATCCGGATCGAAGAAGACCTGGTAGAAGTGCCACACGACGATCGCGAGTGTGGCCAGAATCGCTTCATACAAGTGAATGGCAGTGGCGATATCGAGCCACCAGCGGGCCAGCAGATGGCCCACGCCAATACCTTGGCCCAAAGCATGATGCCGGTGCCCGCCATGATGAACAGTCCCCAGACCAGGGCCCAGTACTCGGCTTTCTCCGCATAGTTGAAGCGGCGGAATTCGGGCTTCTCACGACGCAGCCCCAGATAGTAGCAGCAGTGTGCCAGCCGCGTCGATGGCGTCTTTGGGGTAGGCAGGAAGTCGACGCAGCAGCCGGCGTCCGTCTTTGCGGCACGCAACGTAGAACATGTGATAGACGCCGCACTCCGATGAGCAGTACACCGGCGACGCGATGCGTGATTCCGCGAACTTTCTCGCTCATGCCCTAACAGATTTGCCGAACCAGGTGTCGGGATGCTCGAGCGCGAAGCCCGTGATCACGAGCGTGAAGAAGCTGGTGAAGCAGAATGACGTGCTGCCAGCGCTGGTGGACGCGTCATGCGTCTCGACCAGCAGGTGTTCGTGCTGGCGCCGCAGCAGCGCCTTGCGCCTCCAGATGATCAGGTTGTGGAGCAGCATGGCGCCGATCACGGCGAAGATCATGCCGAGATAGAGCTTGCGAATCCAGCGTACGGCTACGCTGCCGCGTGTCGGCCGAGAGAGGTGCGTCGACATGGACCTTGCTGAGGGCGAATTTTTCGGTCACGCCCGGATGGCACTGGCCGCAGGTGTTTGACCAGGTTGGCGCGGTTGATGGTGGAGCGGCGCGATCGCTGGAGGGCAGGATGTTGTGCACACCGTGGCGAACTGGCGCAATTGGCCACGACCTGGGAACCCAGTTTCGACGCCAGGCCGTGATAGCTCGCCAGATAAGTGGTGGAACGGCGGCCTTCCACGCCGAATTCTTCGTTGAGGCGCACGCCCTCATGGCAACGGGCGCAGGTGACGCGCTGGTGAGGTTCGCTGCGCTCACCGAGCGAATTCGGATCCAGATGCGCCTTGATGGAATGAATTCCATGGCAATCAGTGCACACCGGGCGCCTATCTATTGCCGCGAGCGATCGCCTGGCCGTGGATACTCTGGCATGAACTCCTGCTCCACTGACTCGTGGCACTTGGCGCAGGTGGCGGGCACGTTGAAGCGAAAGATGGACGAGTGTTCGTCGGTGGCCGCAGGAATTTCGTGAGCATCCGTGGCAGTCGGTGCAGACCGCTGCCTTCTCGGAGTCCTGCCGCCACGGCTTTTCCGTGGACACTCTGCAGGTAGGACGAGAAGGGCTGCGCGCTGTGGCCGCTGGCCTCCATGACATATTTCTGTCCGTGACAGGATCCGCACAGTCGCTTGGAATATTCGCATGACTCACGCGCGACTTCGTATCGCTCGGCCGGAAGCAGTTCGTGGGGACTGCCGTGACAGGAAACACAGGTGGCCGCCTGCGCACATCGCCGGCCCGGATGGCCTTGGCGTGATAGCTGCGCTCGTAAGCCGCCTGCTGATCGGCATAGCAGGTGGCACAGGAAATCTTCGCCGGCGTGTTCTCGTGCAGGAGATCTTCACATCGGTGTGGCAGTCATCACGCAGGCGAACATGCCCCGTGGATGGAAGCCTTGAAAGCGTCATGGATTCACCGAGATGCTGACTGACTTCCCGCCGACATCCGTCGGTCATGGTGGGATCGCCATGGCACGCGAGGCATTCCTCGTTGGTGGGCTTCAGGGGATCGACTTTCTTGCCGGCCGCGAATGCGGCCCCGTGAATACCAGACCCAGGAGTCCAAATTGCAGGACGCGCAGTGCGGTCCCTTTGCGCAAATCCTCCATGAACTGTCGGCATTCCAGATGCCTCCTCCCAACCTCGAAACAAAGGCAGGTCTATTGTTGGCGGGCCGTGGGCCAGAGGGCAGTGGAGTCGTCTCACCGGCGGACGTGATGTGCGTCACATGGCAAAGTTGCGTTATTTCCGTCGGAGGCGCTATTTGCGTCAGCGGTGGCAAGCCGCGACAGAGTTCCTGCGGGGGCTTTACGAGCAAAACCTTTGGTTGCGATGCGTGGTGGACAGAGTGGCACGTCAAGCGGCTGAGATGAGCCCTAATGTGCGCCTGGCTGATTTCTGCTTCGTGACAGCTCCGCAACGGGCCAGAATCATTTCCGGCTTGCACAGCGCTGTGGTGTTCGATGAGTTCGGGATCGCCTGCATTCGCGCGTGCTCGGCGCCGGGTCCGTGGCAACCTTCGCAACCACGCGTCGCCGGATTCTTGCTCTTCAGCGTCTCGGCGTGAGCAGACTTGGCGAAGACTGGTAGATGTCTTCGCGACATCCCTGACCGAACGTCCGCCCCGACGCGATGTCGAGTTCTGATCGGCAGGGGATGGGGAGTCTTGCGCAAATATCCGCCCGCACACAACCGCAACGCTCAAAAGGTGAGCCAACACACAGGGGCGAAATGTTCACAGAGAATTTCACATGGGTCTTCATTGAACTGTTCGCAACGCGCGTGAAAATGAGGCGTTGCTATGCAGGCACCCGCCGCGCGTGGACGGCGGCCTCGTCCGAGCCCGACCGACCGCACTCATGTCGTAGGCGCATGTGCAGATCCTGGCTCAGCAGATCGACAGCGTGCAGGCAGAAGCCTCGCGGTGTTCACGCAGGAAATTCAGAAGCTCCTTGCGCTTCACCATGGCCACCTGAGCGTCGTCCAGGAGTTCAGCCGTGACCTCGTGATTGGTGCCTGACAAGGCGGCGCTCAGGCCGAGCACTTCTCCGGGAACGGCCACATGCAGCGTAAGACGCAGGCCCGATTCCGAACAGACCGTGAGTTTGGCGCGCGCTTCGCACAGAACGAATACACCACGAGCGCGGCTGCCCTGCGCGAAACAAGACCGTGTTCCGCGGACAGGCGATCTTCGATTTCACGCTATCGAGCGCGCGCCAGCACGGTGGTCGGCAGATCGCCAAAAACCCGGTCCGGTCGCAAGGCGCGATTCGAGGCAGTTTTTGCTGTATCGCGCTCTCCATACGTGGTTGATATCGCTTGGGCGGGAAAAGCACAGTGATTGCAGTCACCCGTATGGGTGACCATTGGCACAGGGAGCGCAGCTCGAGAGTTAGTTGTTAGTTGCCATCGCTTTCAAAGCGACGCTTTGTTGCGAATCACGAGGGTCGATCCCTTGGCTTGAACGATCTGACGTTTCTTCAGATCCGCGAACAAACGCGTCACCGTTTCGCGTGACGTGCCGATCATCTGCGCGATCTCTTCGTGAGTCAGGGCAAGCTTGCAGGCGAGGCTCCTAGCCTAGAGGCCTCGCCGTTTTTGGAGCTCCACTCGAGCAGAAGCTTGGCCAGCTTTTCGGAAGCGGAATGCGACAGGCCTAGCGATCGAACTTCGTGGCAGGCGTTGTTGTATTTCTCGCTGAGTTGCTCGGCTACCTTGAAGCAAGCATCGGAGTTGTCGCTCCGAGGAACCGCAAGAAATCTTCGCGCTTAACGAAGTTTACCTGGCAAGGATCGATGGTTTCGGCGGTCAACTCGTAGGGCTTGCCGAGACCGTGGCGCTGAGGCCGAGAACTTCACCGGGCTCCGCGATTTTCAGGATGAGTGTCTTGCCGTCGGTGGCGCAGATCGAAAGTTTCACGCGTCCCTTGCACAGGACGAAAATGCCGCGGGGAGCCTGGCCTTCAACGAACAGCACCGCACCCTTCGGGTAGGCGGTCGCATACTTGATAGCCTCGAAGGACTGGAGGGACGCTGTCGGCAGGTCGCAGAAGATGCGGTCCGACCGCATTTTGCAGGTCAGAGCAGCTTTCGATGATGTCGAGCCCGTAAGGTGAAGCACAAATCCTCCATGTAAAGCACTGCAAGTCCGGGATTGGAAGTATTCTGCGTCGTGGCCCCGGCCCGCTACCAGATCGCTGTGACCAACGTCACGGGAATCAGTGTCTGTCCGGCCATAACCGTGTGCCGTGACACTGGGCACCAGTACCCTGTGACGCAGCTCACAAGGGCTGGGACATTACGTTGTTGGGTATTGACACGAATTGTGGCGCCCCGCTGTGTTTTGTGGCATTGCGCGCGATTTCAGGGCATACTATGCGGGCGAAATCCCTTCCCCAGCGCGCCGCAGGAAGGTGGCTGCCTGCATGTTAGAGGAGCTAGAACAACAGGAAACAATCCAGGAGCAGTTGGTTGTCCCCAGGCTGGAAATCGCCCCCGCTCCGGTGTTGGTTGAGAATGACCATACACAGCGGCGGCGCGATGGTGATCGCGCCCGGTCATGCTGTTTGGTGGCCTTGGGCTTGGTACTGATCAAAGATCGCGATTTTTGGTTCCCTGCGCCGGAAACTACTGATTCGAAGTAATTGACGATTCAACGCCCAGCTGCGGCCGAGGATACGACGCAGCCCGCAGCGCCCGCTTTAACAACGCCAGCCTCCCACTCCCAGCAGCAAAGAAGAGACACAGCGCCTGTAGGCTGCTGGCAAAGCGCCAGAGACCCGCACCTCTGACGGCGCCAGCCGTGACAGCATCGCGCGCAGTGCTACCTCCTTTCGCGCGTTGAGGTAGTGGCCGGAGACCAACGTCAGCTGGTGCGTCCGGGAAGTCCGTCGGTGAAGGTCGAACTACAAAACGGCGCCCCGGGACAAATCGCTTCGCCAGGCTCCCCATACCCCGATACCGGTGCCCGGACTCTGCGCCCGTGACCACGACCGGCGAGGCGTTCAGATGTCGACCGACACCCGCCAGGCGCTGACACGTCCGGTGCGTCCGGCGTACCGCTGTTGGCGCGCCAGATGAAGGTTCAGGGCGCGGTGATCCTGCTGGTGGATATCGACAAGGATGGAGGTATTCAGGCGCTGCAGATCCTCAGCGGACCCGCGATTCTGGCGGATGCGGCGCGCGAAGCGGTCAAGCAGTGGCGCTTCAAACCGTACCTGCAAAATGGCGTGCCCATCGAAACGCAGGCTCAGGTAACAGTTGATTTCACGATCCGCGCGAATTAAGGCAACCTGTAAAGACAAGAAGGCGGTGCATCGTGCGCCGCCTTTTTCATGTCCGCTGTGACTCCGAAATCAGCACAAATAACGAGCGCCCGGACTCTTTCGAGTCACAGGCGCCCGGGCAGCCCTCCCCCAGAACTGCTCGCCCGAAAAATAAATCTAAGGGCGCCGGCTGGAAATAGCACTTCCGTGCTTGCTCGATCCCCACCAAGGTGCTGCTCGAATGCCCCGATGGGCGCGGGTTTCAGCGAATTGGATTAGATTTCCACCTTTTGCACAGACAGGTGCCCGAGTAGGGCGCAGCCAATCGAGCGCAAATCGACCTCCGTATCGGCGACGGCCAGCGGGTTGTAGGGATTCGGCGGAGACGGCCCCGGCGAAATTCACAATCGGCTTGCCTGAGACCACGGCGTCCACGCCAACCGCGCCCGTCGGGCTCGGATCGCCGCTGAAGGAATGCCGCCCCGGGAAGCGCGGGACCCCATCCGCAATCACACGCGGCGAGACTTCGCCGCGACTTCACGAAAGCACCTGAATAGCAGCGCGTCCCGCTCAGATCCATGTAGACGCCGTCGTCTTTGGCCGGGATCGAACCTTCCACCACCAGAACGTACTCTGCAGCGGTCTCTTCCATCGCGCTGCGCGAGGGCCGCCTTTTCCGTGAAGAGCCCTTCCACGGGCGCGGTCACCATGATGGCGGAGACAGAGTTGGAGAAAACTGCGGCGCGAGACACCGCAGGCTTTGAGATGTTGGTCGATGGTGGGCTTCGCGGTTCCAGTCTGGTTGGGCATGCAGCCTTCCTCAGTCTCGGATCGCTCCGACTCGGCTGGGCGTCTGCATGCCGCGCACGAGCCCAGTGTTGGTTGACTGCCGCGTTGTACGGTAGGGTGGTGACCTGCGTCACGCCGTACCGAGATTTAGTGACGGAGAGGGACAGCGGGAGGGCCACCCAGCCTGCGGAGGAAGATTGTGCGTGCGACTCTCTTGGGGCGACTCTGTTGGGGTATGCACATCTGCCAAGTGCAAGGCAACAGAAGGAATCATCTCGATGCGCGAGTCCCCTTGAGTTCAGCGCTCCAATCCTCCTTTCGCCCGTCACCTAACTCTGCGTCAATAATTCCGCGCCCGTTGCCGGAACGCGGCGTCAAGAGCATCTTTATCGCTGCAATTTGGCACACCAAAGTGGTGATGAGAGTCACCACTCTCAGTGATAAGCGGCCCCCAGATGACTTGGCTAAGCCTGATCCACTCCGTGCAAAGCGCGGAAAAGCGATTCAGATGTTGAGGTTTGGTGCAACGGGCTCCGATGGCGACCACTGCATGACGTCTTCAAGCGATTACTTTCTCGACTGCGCCATCCCCCGCTACAATGAGTGCGTTTGCCGCAGCGATCCGCGGGGAGGACAGGCGCACGTGATCATCGGCGTTCCGAAAGAGACGTATCCGGGGGAGCGGCGCGTTGCGCTGGTTCCGATGGTCATTCAATTCTAGCGAAAGCCGGCTTTGAAATATTGGTTCAAAGCAACGCCGGAATGCGAGCGCAGGCTATCCCGACAGCCAGTACGTCGAAAAAGGCGCTCAAATTATGATCGATGACCGGGCAGCGTTGTTTGCGAAAGCGGACATCGTAATCCAGATTCTATCGCTATGGCTCCAACGACGTCAGCCGGGCAAGGACGACTTCCCGCTTCTCAGGCGCGACCAGTTGCTGATCGGCTTCCTGCGGCCTGCTGGGTCGCGTCGAAACCATACAGGACATCGCCGGCCGAGGCGTGACGTCGTTCTCGGTGGAGTTGATGCCACGACGACGCGCGCGCAGAGCATGGACGCTCTTTCCTCGATGGCGCACGATCTGCGGATACAAGGCGGTGCTGCATCGCCGCCGACAGCCATGCCGCGAATCTTCCCCATGCTCACGACGGCCGCCGGGCACCATCACGCCCGGCGCGCGTGCTCGTGATCGGCGCGGGCGTCAGCCGGACTACAGGCGATCGCGACCGCCCGCCGGCTGGGGCGGTGGCCTCGGCCTACGATCTGCGTCCGGCGGCCAAGGAGCAAGTGCAAAGCCTCGGTGGGCGATTTGTTGAGCTGCCCGATCGAGGCCAAGGACGCCCGAGGACGCGCGCGGCTACGCGCGAGCGCAGGACGAATCTTTCTACAAGCGGCAGCGCGAACTGTCTGGGCCGCGTCGTGGCCGAGAGCGACGTGGTGATCACGGCGGCGGTGATTCCCGGCAAGAGGCCCCCGTGCTGGTCACGGAAGAGATGGTGAAAGGCATGGCGCCGGGTTCGGTGATTGTCGATCTCGCGGCGCGAGCGGGGAGGCAATTGCGAACTGACGCAGGCCGGCGAAACCATCGTCGCAGCACGGCGTCACCATCATCGGCGCGATTCAACGTGGCCAGCACGGCGTGCCCTACCACGCGAGCCAGATGTACGCGCGCAACATCACCGCATTTCTGCTCCACCTATGGCGAAGGACGGAAGCTGCAGCTGGATCTGCGACGACGAGATCATCCGCGAGACCTCGCTCACGCGCGGCGGTGGAAGGTGGTCAACGCGCGCGTCCGCGAGTTTTTCCGCTGCCCAGCGCCGGTGCCCGCAGCGCGAGGAATGCTCGGCAGGAGAGATGAAGATGGATTCCTCCTGATCAATGGCCTGTTACGTCTTCATGCTCGGCCGCCTTCATCGGCTTCGAGGTGATACGCCGCGTGTCGCCGCTGCTGCACACGCCGCTGATGTCGCTGACCAACGCCCTCGACGCCATCGCCGTGGTCGGCGCGATCGTGCTCGTCGGGTGAGCACGAAGAGCACGCTGTCGACGCGTACTCGGCACGATCGCCATCGTCGCCGCCACCAGCAACATCGTCGGCGGCTTCGTGATCACCGACCGCATGCTCAAGATGTTCCAAGTCAGCCGGCCGACAGAAGCCATGACCAGACCTGCCCGGCACCGAGCTGCATCATCGAAGTCGTCTTACCTCGTCGCCAGCGCCCTGTTCATCCTCTCGCTCAAGTGGATGAGCTCGCCGACACCGCGCGCCGTGGCGTGCTGGGCAGGCGAAGCTGGGCATGCTGCTCGCCATCGGCGGGACGCTGCTGCACCACGGGATCGTCGACTACAAGTGGATCGCCATCGCGCTGGTGCTGGGCACGATCATCGGCGTGCCCCTCGGCCGCGTGCAGATGACGGCCGTGCCGCAGCGGACGGCGCTCAGCCACGCCTTCGGCGCGCTCTGCGTCACGCTGGTGGGCACCGCCGAGTTCTACCTGCGCACGCCCGACGTCTCCGCGTTCATGATGGCGGTGCTTTCGGCTGGAGGTCATCCTCGGATCGCTGACCTTCACGGGCAGCCTGATGGCCGCGGGCAAGCTGCAGGAGAGTCTTGCCGCAGCGGCCCATCACGTACAAGGGCCAGAACCTCGTCAACCTGCTGCTGCTCGCCGATCGCGCGTCGTGCTGGCGGTCGTACCTGGTCGCTGCATCCGGAGCGACGCAGCTCTTTCCCGTCGATGGTGGTGATCTCGCTCGCGTTCGGCGTGCTGCATGATCATCCCCATCGGCGGCGCCGACATGCCGACAGTCATCTCGCTGCTTGAACTCCTACGCCGGACTCTCGGCGGCGGCGATGGGCTTTGTGCTCGACAACAAGCTGCTGATCATCGCCGGGCGCGCTCGATGGCTCTTCCGGCTTCATCCTGTCGGTCATCATGTCGAAGGCGATGAACCGCTCGTTCACCAACGTGCTGTTCGGCGCGTTCGGCCAGGTGCAGGCAGCTGCGGCCGGCGCGGCAGGAAGCAGCGGCCGGTCACGCAGCGCCACCGCCGAAGAAGCGGCCGCGATTCTTGCCGCCGCCAACAAGGTCGTCATCGTCCCGGGCTACGGCATGGCCGTCGCGCAGGCGCAGCACAAGGTCCGCGAACTGTACGACGCGCTCGACCAAGCGCGGCGTGGACGTGAAGTTCGCCATCCACCCGGTGGCCGGCCGCATGCCGGGCCACATGAACGTGCTGCTCGCCGAGGCCGACATTCCCTACGACCGGCTCGTCGACATGGACGACATCAACGGCGAGTTCCCGCAGACCGACGTCGCGCTGGTCATCGGCGCCAACGACGTGACCAACCCGGCGGCGCGCACCGACACCGCCAGCCCCATCTACGGCATGCCGATCCTCGACGTGGACAAGGCGCGCACCGTGATGGTGATCAAGCGCAGCATGAGCCCGGGCTTCGCGGGCATCGACAACCCGCTCTACTACCTCGACAAGACGCTGATGCTCTTCGGCGACGCGCAAGGTCATTCGTCGGCAACATTGTGCGCGAACTGACGCGGCATTGGCGGTCACTAGCCTACGTCACCCGCCACCTGTGTCTGCGCTATCCCTTTCATCATGCGGGAGCTGCCCTTACCTTCCGGCGATCGAAAGCTAATTCAGATCATGGATGCGGCCTTGGTTGATGCCAGCGCCGCAGCGGGCAATGGTTAGTCTGTCGTCCGGGTGCACCCAGTATTTGCGTCGGCGTAATTCGCGATCAATCAACTGGATGCGGCCCGACTGAAAGCTGGTCTCGCCGATCTGGAGAAGCTGATCCGGTGGGGGCAGCAGCTGTGCGCTCAGATCCCATGAAGCGGCGTCGAGGCTCACCAGCACCTTTTTCCCGGCGATCCGCGCTCCGGCATCCTTGCGAAGATGTTTCATCGAAGCGCGCTTCGAAGACTTCGCGAATGACGAAATCTGTCCAGTGCTCGACCCATCGACAGGATGTGTGACCTTTACGAATCCCGCCCAGCGACCTGCCGGACTTTTTGGTCCCCGTACGATCGGAAGATGGTCTGGGTGTGTGCGAGCTGTGCTATCACGGCGCCAGCGATGAAGAAATTGCCGCTTGCGAAATGAAGTCGATCCTGACGACCTCGAAGGAAACCCTCTTGAAAAAGGTTGAGGCCAGGACTGGAGTTCACGGACAAACGATCATCGCATTTGCTTTGCGGGATTAGCTAAGCACTGCCGCCCAGATGATGAAGGACCTTTTCCCCCAGCGCGCACTCCACGGTATTGCGCTTCCTCGAAAATCGAGAACCCACTCCAGATCAGAGTTCGCAAATAATAATCGGCCATCAAGCTCGGCTGACTTCCTCTCCCGCTCCTGAGAAGATGAGCCCGGCGTGGAGATCGAGCCATCAGCGTGACCGAAACGCATGATATCGATTCTCGAAACGCAGTTTCAGATGTCGGAGTGCACTCGCTCGAGATCCTTCAGGATGGCTTCCTTCCAGTGGGTCAGTCGCGTTCCGGCAACTGCGATTGACGGATGGCGCTCCTCGCCAGGCCCAATGGGAACGTCCACACCGTGCGGTCAGTGTGGCTGCGCGCGGTCGTGCATGGCGTCCGCGTAGCCTAGGCTGGAGCGGGTCATGCGACGTTATCCCAGGTCGGATCGCTTCCGTGGGTGGCAGGCAGTCGCTCCAACGTGAGGTTGGCTGTCAGCCAGGGCGAATACTGAAAGTCTTGCAGCAAGCCGAAACCCTCGACCATGTACGGAGCCAGGAACGTGGGCGCGGCGAAATCACAAAGTCGGCTTGATGTTCATATCTCCCACAAAGAACTTTGCTGAAGCGCTTCCTTCTTTGCGATGCGATGCACATCTGATTGATCGCACATACGATCCAACCCGCTCCAGCAACTTGCGAACAATCCAGCCGTTCCCTTCCGGCCACGTCAACGGCCCCTTGTCTTCCGGCTCACGCGATGCGAAGTAGTGAATCCCGCCCGCGCTGGAGAGTCTCCGCCGCCAACGCGCCGTAATCGTCGCGGCAGCAGTAGATTCTTCTACTCAAGCCACAATTCGCGAATCCAGACGTTGCCAGCGCGCAGCCAGGCGCTGAATGGCATGCGATCCAAATCCGCCTGCTCGCGAGAGAGCCCGCGCTCCATGGGGATGGTGAAGCTGCCCGAGGCACGAAAACGGTGAATCAGGATCCTCCAGCTTGCTGGTGAACTGTGCCCCGGTCTTTGTCAGCTCAAGCTCAGATCGCGGGTTCGATCGCTTCCTGCCAGCGACCATATAAGAACAAGCGCTCTTGCGGAGAAAAGCACAGAGCACGTTCGTCCCACATACGCCAGCCTTCAGCACACCGAGTTCTCTACAAACAGTTCGCGTGAACGTGGAGGGTAGCCTCTCGGTCCGGGCACCGGAACATAATGTAAGCCGCCCAGGTGCGCCGTGCGCGGTGACTTTCGTTCTCTCCCCACCGAGAATTGCCCCCCGTGCTGCTGGTCCATCTCGAGAACAACGAAGTCCTCGAATCCACGTTTTGTTCAACCGCCACCCCGAAGGCGCTTGAGGCCCGCGATCCCTCCACCCACAATGACCACGGCGTGTTTTTCCGTTCTTCGAGGGGGCGGAAAGGGGATGCGCGATCGCGCAACAGATGCCCGAATTGAAAGCGGAAGTCGTTGACGAAGCCGCCGGCAATTTGGCGATCGGCTTTCACGGAGAGTCCCACCAGCGCGGCGCTGCCGGCTTTTGCAGAAACCTCCGACGCGTGACCTTCAATGGCTGGATGTCCTTCCAATCTTGATCGTAAGCGCGCACGAGCACCTGATCGTTCAGGCGATTCGGAGGGCATCGGCACTCGGCGTGACATGGTCAGGCGGGAACCTGGAACATCGTTGGCAAGCCCTGGACAGAAACAAAAGCGAAGCCCGGCGGAGCAAGAGGGTCGGCGGCGAGTAATTCATTGCGCTTCGAGGCAATCACGAAGCCCCACTCCCCAAACGACGGCACGTACACGTGATAGGGGTAGGTTTTCAGTCCAGCTCTGCTTCGAGGGTCTCGACGATGCACCAGTACGAATCGCGGGCGAACATGGGCGAAGTGCTCTGCACCACCATCAGGCCTTGCGCGCTCAGATGCCGGCCGCCGCCCTGTAAAACGCCGTGGTGTAGAGTTTGCCCAGCGAATAGCTGGTCGGGTCCGGGAAATCGATCACGATGAAGTCGTAGTGTCGGGGGCTCGTATCCACCCATGGGAATGCATCGGCATTAATAACGCGCACCTTTGGCGACAGAAAAGATTTCTGGTTCAACCCTGTGAGCATAGGGTGCGTCGAAAACAGGCGCGTCATTTCCGGATCGAGATCAACGAGGGTGACGCTCTCACGTGCGGATACTTGAGGATCTCGCGCACGGCCGAGACCATCCCGCCACCCATGACCAGCACGCGGCGGGGAGCGGGTACAGCCGACAGTCCGGGGTGAATCAGCGCCTCGTGATAACGATACTCATCGCGGGAACTGAACTGCAGATGACTGTTAAGAAAAAGCCGGATGTCGTCCTTAAATCTGGTAAGCACGATGTGCTGGTAGCGTGTGTCGCGCGCGAGGATGATTTCATCGGCATAGATATTGTCTTCCGCCGCGCAGCCGTGATTCGCTTCGCCTGAGCCAGGCCGATGCCAGTCCCGCAGATCACTAGCAAGCAGAGAGGCACGCAGCACTCGGGTCGAAGGCAACTGCCGGGCGAATAGAGAAACGTGCTCCATAGCGCAACGCCGACATTGATCAACCCGAACAGCATCGCGGAACGCACGATCCCAGCCGCGGGACCAGCAGGATCGGAAACAAAAGCGACGCTCCCAATGCGCCCAGGTAGTCGAAGGTCAGACATGCGCCACCACGCTCGCGGAAGTGGTAACGCTCGCGCACCATGCGCATCAGAATGGGAATCTCGAGTCCAACGAGTACGCCAATCACCACCGACCAACGCGTACATCAGCAATTGGAATCCCTGTGTATAGGCGAAGGCCAGGAAAAGCAGCGCCGACGAGAAGCCGCCAATCACCCCTAGCATCAGCTCAATCCACACGAAACGGTAGGCCAGCCCGCGATGGATGTATCGCGAGAGCGCACTACCAATCGCCCATCGCAAACAGATAGCAGCCGATGATGGTGGAAAACTGCAGGACGCTATCGCCCAGCAAGTAGCTGGCCAGCGTGCCGGCGATCAGCTCATAGATGAGCCCGCAGGCCGCGATGAGCAACACCGTGATGAAGAGCAGGATTCCCACGATTTAGTGAACCGCGGCCGCGATGATGATGCAGATGCCAGATCGACATGGCGCCCACCAGGATCGCCAGAGCCATGTTGTGCTCCTGCACAATTTCTTTCCACAAATGGTATGGGGTGAGCTTGTCCATCACCAGAAACGCCACGGTGAAGACAACGATTCCCAGAAATGCGAAAACCACCGCATTCACGACACTACTCACCAGCGTAGGGCTCATCTCATTTGCCTCCGTGTAGTGGTGATACGAGCTGTAAACCGACCGGTAAGAGCCAGGATTGTCACGCACCGAGCGCGGAACGTTTTTGACTTCGTTGATGCGGGCCAGGCTCCAGCCCTGGTATTGCGGCAATGCTGAGCCCGACCAGTACCGCCGGCCCCGTAAACGGATACAAGATCCGCAATCATTCGTCGTCTCCGGACAGTGGTAATCGGGATGATCGCTTTCCGCCCAACGCAGATGCTCGAAACTGAGGGCGCGCCAAGTCAAGCAGGATGGCGGGCAACAACAGCGCGCCCAGCGCAATTCCGTAGAAGCTGTACTGAGGAACATCTCGCTTGAACCGTGACCGTGTAAAGGTCATGCCGTACCAGGATCGCCTTCCGGTTCGACACGCAGGTAGTAGCGTCCGGGCGGCACACTGGGTACGGCGACAGAATCATCGTTCGCGCTTCCCTCCGACCATGAGCCGTCAGAATCGTAGCCGTGATAGATAGCTCACTTCCCGTCCGAAATCGAAAGCCTGCCCGGTAGTCTCGTTGATCAGCGCATAGTTCAGGTAGACTCCAACGATTATTCAGATCGGTGCTGGTCTTCAACTCTACGTTCGAGGTGTGTCCCTTTACCTCGAAGTTGTCCGTTACGAACGAGGCTTCGCCGCGCTGATTCGAATCGTACTTGTAGTAGCCGGTGAACACCTCTTCGTTTTGGGCCGACAGATCGAAAGCCGATCATCAGGACCACCAGGGCCAGTAGAAAGAACGCAAACGTGAGCCAGATGCTCTTAGCCTCCTCCACTGCATGGGAGGAAGGCTGATTTTCGTAAACACCCTTCGCATCCGGGTGGAGAACCCGGAAGGCGAAAAGCCTTCCAGACGTCTTTCCCGAGCATGTACTCGCCCATCGACCAGTTAACTTCGTTGCCCGTCTGCTCGCTCGAGAGAACCCGCGGCGGCGAAACATAGTCGCTCACCTCGACCGATTCTCCCGACCCGCACTTGCCAGGGAAATTCGCCCAGTACATAAGCTCGTGCTGGCACGCGCCGTCTGAAAATGTTTATAGGTCTCGCCCAGATACTTCACCTTGGGAGGGCTTGAGAATGAAACCACGTCCGGCAGCGCCTTCGGCGTGCTGCAATCGTTCCAATGACCATCGTATTCGCGTGAGGTAGCGAAAGCCCTTAAACGGATTGAACAGAACGTACTCGTGCCAGCTGTACGCCGCGCCATCGACGTGGATGGTGCGCCGCTCGAAGCCGATCACTTCGTAGTCGGTGCCACGAATCTTTCCACGAGTACCAAGCGGAATCAGCGGATGGTCGCTTGTCCGTCGCAGCCTTGAATTGCTGCAGAATCTGGAGATTGGGATCCTTCGCGTCAAGAATCGAGTGGCAGCCTTCGCAAACGATCGTGACAGCATGGTTAAAGGAACGCAGCGTCAGAGCGGCCCCGCAGTTCCGGACAATTCAGGCGCGCGTCTGCGGTTTGCTGGGTGGGGTCGGGCCGCCCGAGCTCACGACCACCCCTCAAATGTACGCAGGTTTTGAGGCCTAGGGCATCAAACTCGACCATCTCTCCCAGATAGAGCGCGGGCTTTTCGTCGCTGTAGTCGATGGTGGCGAACTTTCCAGTCAGAGAGCGCAAATCGGCGAAGATTCACGTCGGTCTTGTCCCAGTACTGGAAGGGCAATTCGCCCTGCACTCCGCGATAGTGCGCTTTGGTGATCGTGGTGACTTCGTAACCCTCGTTATCCCACGCGAAAGCGATCGCCGACGCGGCACTGGTCGGGAAGCTTACGGCCAGGCGCTGCAAACGAGATCGCGTATTCGTCCTGCGCATCCGAGAGCCATCCGCTCGTGCCGTCGTTTAGCATCAGGTGCCACTCGTTCCAGTTGCCCTGCTCGTACTCGTAAATGATCCTCCCAATCGCCGTGAATGCTTTGTGGTTATAGCTTCCCTCAGTGCCGATCTGAATGGGAGAACTGTCGGGAGGCAGGTCCGCCACTTCACCAACCTTCTTCAAATCGACGTCAGTCCGCACCAGGATGGACTTGCAGTACTCACAAACAGTCTGGACGCTGCTCGACCAGCGAAAAACAACCTGTGCGCCACAATTCGGACAGGTCGCCGTTGGTTGGGTCATCCTGCAGACTCTCCCCGTTGGAGGTTGCAGTCGTGAGAACTGGGGGTCGGCCATCGGCCTGTCGTTGATCGCTTCACTGTACGGGCGCACCACACTTCGGACCGTCTACCGATGTAGCGCCAAAGCATCTCTCGCAACTGAGTGCCGAAATCCCATTCAGCGCGGGAACGCAGCAAAACAGGTTCAGCACAGCGACCCGAACTCCGGAAAGGTATGACACGCCAAGATGGGACTCAGCCAGCAGACACAGGCCGGTGATCCCCCGGTCTGGGGAAACTGATGCCACTGGGTCTCGCCTACCGGTCCGAAGACTTAAGTCGGCAATGATCCGCTCGAAACAGGCCGCGCAGCAGAGACAGAGTCGGCGAGGACGCGGCCGAGCAACCATGAGCTTCAACGATCCACTCGATTCCGTTCATGCGTGAATGCGCTTACGGCTGAGCTTGACCGCAATTGGGACAAAACTTGCTGACTTTCGGGAATCGACTTGCCGCAGTTCAGACAGAATTTTGCTTCCGTTCCTGCAGCGACCGTACCCCTGCCGCCGCTGCACCCGCTTCGTTGCCCGCGCTCGTGCCCTTCCCGGATCGCGTCCATCATGGCTTGGCCCATGGCCATCCCGGCTCCCAGGCCTGCGCCCACTCCCGCCGCGCCGCCGCCCTCGTTCGCACGCCGCAATGGGAATCGATTGCGCCACCTGGTACTGCGTGTAGCGGCCCATGTCGCCGACCATGTTCATGCCGATGCGCTGATCGAGAATCTTCTGCAGTTCGTCGGGAAGCGACAGATTCTCGACCACGAAGCTATCGAGCGCGAGGCCAAGATCGGTGAATGCCGGCTTCAGCTGCCTCGGCGATCTTTCTCCGAAAGCGCCACCTGGTTCGCCGCCATGTCAAGGAACGGAACCTGGCTTCCGGCGAACGTATCGGTGATACTGCCGACGATGGTGTTGCGGAGCTGACCTTCGAGATCGGCAACCCCGTAGCGCGTCTCGCGTGTCCGCTAATCTTAGTGTAGAAAACTTTCGGGATCGGCCAGGTGATAGGTGTAAATCCCGAAGCGCGCAGGCGGACCGCACCGAATTCCTTGTCGCGAATCGTGATCGGATTCTGCGTGCCCCAGTGCTGATTCGGTCTGCAGGCGTGTGATGAAGAAATACACGTCCGACTTGAAGGGGACTTGAATAGCCTTGTCCCAGTTCATGAGGTTGGTCAGGATGGGTAAGCGTCTGCGTGTTTAGCGTGTACAGACCGGGGCCGAAAACATCCTCGGCAACCTGCCCTTCATTCACGAACACCGCCATCTGCGAGTCGCGCACCGTGAGTTTGCCGCCGTTCTGAATCTCGCGATCCTGCATCGGATAGCGGTAGCCCGAAGGCCATCCGCAGGCTCAACCCACTCAATAACATCGATGAACTGTTTGGAAGAAAATCTCGCAGGCTCATAGCTGAACGAACTCCCGGGCGAGCATGCTGCGAAAGCCGCGATAACCGCCGATTTGGGGATGCTGAGGGCCGACCGCCACCGTGTCAATGCCATGTTTGGCTGCAACTATTGCGAGTTGTGAATGGAATTCGCGGATTGCACTGCGGACTCCGGGGCGACGGTGCCGAGGTTCGCGTCCGTTCTTCGGACGCGCCTGGGCGAGGTGCTCTGACGACCGGCGTTATTCGGTAGAAGAAACCGGAACGACGGCCCGGTTCTTGATGGTACCCAACTCGAGGTACGAAGTTGTGGCTTTCGATCCGCCAGCCAACTCGCTATCAGCCTTCGGGATAAATCTCGCGCTCACGCCAGAAAGCGTAAATCGCGGGATACACCAGCAACTCCAGAAGGAACGAGGTGACGATGCCGCCGACCATGGGCGCAGCGATGCGCTTCATGATCGCTGATCCGGCTCCGTAGCCCACAGGATCGGGCACTAGCCCGATGCTCATGGTCGCAAGAACGTCATGAACTTGGGACGCAAGCCTCTTGGCTGCCCCCTCGACGATCGCTTCATGAGTTGCGTACGGGTCAAACCGCGCATGTTCCGTTCGCCTTTTCATAAGCGAGGTCGAGATACAACAGCATGAACACGCCCGTCTCGGCGTCGATGCCCAGCAGGGCGATGATGCCAACCCATACTGCGATGCTCGTATTATAGCCCGAGCAGGTAAACCATCCACAGTGCGCCCGGCGGGAAGGGCACCGCGAGGGTGATGATCGCAGTCTTCACCATCGACCGCGTGTTGAAATAAAGCAGGAACAGGATGATCCCCAGCGTCACAGGAACCACCAGCAACAGTCGCTGCCGCACGCTCCGAAGATTCGTACTGGCCACTCACAGAACGCGTGTAGCCCGCCGGCGGTTGCAGCTTCTTCTGCAGCTCCAGCCGACCTTGCTCCAGCGTAGTCACCGGGCGCGCGGTCGGCCAGATCGACGTAGACATATCCGGTGAGCAGCCCATCTTCGTTGCGAATCATAGCCGGCCCGTTCAGCATGCAGATTGTCGCCAGTTCTGACAGCGGGATCTGCTTCTCCCCGTTCGCCGTCACTCAGCACGCGGCCAAAAGGGCACTCAATATCGGGCGTGTGCGGCGGCGACTGTTGCTGGTGGTTCTGTGACGCTGGATGCTTTATTTCAACACGCCGATCGTGGTAGACTCGATCGACATAATGAACTCCAACGACGAATCGTCGCCCGCGGAGTATCGACACCGAGTTCAGGCTTTCGTTCATGGGGCGAGGCGAGACATCGCGTTATTCCGCACGAGGCGATCGTCAGGGCAATAAGGCCATCTAATGCAGCTACGATCGCTTTGAGATCGGCATTTCATGGCATCATCGCCCATGGTCAGCGCCTCATTATTCCCCGGGAGTACTGAATCATATCGTTGCTTTTCTGCGTGGCGTTGGGCTGGCGCTGGGGATCGAAAGCCACGGCTTCATTGCCTCAGTAGATATCAGAACCGGGCCGTCATTCCAGTTTACCGGTAACGAGCGGTCGTCGCGTACTACCCTACCCGGGTTATCCAGAGACAGACGCGACTACGTGTCCCGGCGCCGATCCGCGAATTCCGTCTGGCTTGCGTCAATTGCGGCCAATAGTGGCATTATTCGACGTCAGCATACGCCATCATACCGAAACCATGTTATCGATAGCCCGACAGTGGTGGCTGCGGACTGAAGCGCTGGCGTACCCAGCGACTCTGGAGATGAGAAATTCCGGAACGATCACGGTGAATGTTTTGGCGATGTAGCTACGCACTTCTCACGATAACGTCATGAACTGGAATTAGGCATTCAGAATCCCCTTCAAGTCGGACAATCTGTCATCACGCACCGCAGACCAATCAGCGCTGCGATCATATTCGACTGAAATTCGGTGCGATCCTCTGCGCACATTAAGTTGCAGTTCTACGCTAGGTGGATGGAACGCAGCGCGTACTGAGTTGCTGATCTCGAAGGTCGCTCTGGCGCAGGGTCGATCTGTCGACGAGTTCCGATTCTGACGCTGGCGGCGACCAGTAACGCTTTCTCAAGCAGGGTGTAGCTCGTCGTCTTGGCTCGGCTCATTGGCGTGGTCCCAGACTGGCTTAGAAATTCTCAGGTCAAGCCACCATCATCCTGTCGGCGAGCATGTTCCACTAGTACAGTGGCTGATCTGCCGGCGGCAGTATGATGTTGGCTACGGCGCCGGGCGGCAGATTGCAGTCACGTCGCAGGCTAAGTGATTGTTTAATCAAAGTCAGCAGTTTATCTGAGTCCAGTCAGGCTCATGGTGCTTTGACTATCTTGTTTGAAGACAGTCTCGACCGTGGCATCAGTCCCAGACAGAGATCTGCTGGCTGAGTGCGTGTCATCACCTTTCCCGGAGTTCAGTCGCTGTGCGTGGCTGTTTACGCGATGAGTTTCGGCACTCGTGCAGTGTGGCCCGTGTGGTGCGCCGCACAGTAATCAGCCAATGGCCATTATTCTCACGACACGCAACCTCAACGAGGAAGGAGGGTCTTTGACCTGTTTCAGGTGGCACTTGCAGGTGTTTTCTTTGGTCATGCCAGAGCCTCAAGTCCATCACCAATCACGAGAGAGGTTGGTGAGTGGCGGACCTACCTCCCGACAGTTCTCCCATTCAGGCTGAACAACAAGCAGTCACACGACCAGATCCTTGCAGTACGAGCTTTTGGGGTGAGGTGAGAACCTGATAACTGGTGAGCAGGCACGGCATATTCTCGGAGAAATGCGCAGTTATGTTTGCACCACAATAGCGCCCGACCATGAGTGAGTACAACTGGATTGAGTGGAGGCTGTTGGTTCTGTCATTACAGCCATATCGGAGAGATGGTCAGTTTGACTGCCCAGGCTAAAAACTCTCATGCATTGATGACTCGATACCCGGCTGGCTGCGGGCACTCGGGCTGCGAGACGTTCGTGCTGTCACGATCGTTCGCGAGGCTATCGATGTGATGATCCCGTCTCGGCAGTTCAGGCTGCGACGACGATGGCTACTGGAAGTGACCATTTGTGTGCGTCGTGGCACTGGCATGGCCTGGCTGCAGGTGCGTTCTGTTCAATCCGTTTAGGCGTACCTCGCCGTCTGTCGTGAACGTTGCGGTACGCTGGTATGTGAAACATCCCAGGTGTATCTGGGCGAACTCGACTGACGCACCGGCGGCCTGGCTGTACGGACTACCTGAAGTGCGGATCAAATCGTCGCCGCCGCCAGTCTCTCCTGAGCCGGGCAAGCAATTTGGTCGTGGGCGGTAATGCTCGGGAGAGGGCATCGCGGAGCCACTATTCGGTACTCTGCGAGGGTGTTTATCGGCTCTCCCAATGAGTGTCGTTGCGTTCTTCTACTGTGGTCTGTGATCGGCTGATCTGTCGGCCCCAAAACCTGTTCGAATCAGCGGCAGCATTCGCCCCTCGAGATGGACACTCAGGCTGTAGAGTGAAGACCAGCACCCGATGGCTAATCGTTGGATCTGCACAGACTATGCGCTGATCAACATTGCAGGCATCGACCGGGAGTGAAACTGCTATCACGACTTGATTCTGTTTGGCTATGTCAGGCTTGCGAAAATGTCCGCCGTAGTGTGCCGCCCAGCCATGTCGGGCCGAGATCTAGCCGGCGGATTCTCGAGTACTTCTATGGGACACAGGCATATTTGCACCGCCATCCGGCGCGCCCTGCTGAGCGTCTGGTAGACGACATCATCCGAGTACGTCGGGAACATCACTGCAGACCGCGTCAGCTCAGCATTGCTGCGAGGCAGGAGCCTGGCCCATCAACAGGAGTCAAGCGTTCCGCGCTCAGTGCGTATTGTTCGGTGTCGTTTGGCTCGTCTTCCTTTACCCCGAGGAGGAGTCACCCCTGTGAATGCGGTGAGTTGCGATTTCTGGGAATCGTTGGCTCACCAAACCCGGCGGCCTCTGGTGGCTCACCTGTGGAGGCGGGCCTGGCATGGCGTCCTGTGGGGCCATGTCAGACCGGCGTCTGCACTCTTGTAATCGTGTCGTGAGTGCGGCCTTGGGCGCTCTGGAGCGATCACTGCTGGACGAGCATCCTACTCGACCATCATCGACTGCTGTATTTGCGATGGTGTGTGCGCCTCTCTTGTGCATCTATTCTGTGGATTGAGGCTGATGCTAGGGTGATTGGCAGCTATAAGTCGGCCTTCGCGTACCTGAGGATTTCCAATTGCTGGTGTGCGTGGTGTATTCATTTCAGATCCCCATTCTGTGTAGTCAGCGGCGTTCCCACTTCCGTAATCGACCTGGGCGTAACTGCTCGATCCTGCGATCCCACGGCGTTCCGCGACTCGGGGTGATCAATGTCGGCGTTGCTGACACTGCGATCGCCGGCGGTTACCGTGCTGCGTGCCCTCTGTGATCTGCGGGCGTATGCCGTGAAGCCATCCTCAGCCGACACACCAGCACATCATTAACACCAGGCAGGACGACATCCGGCGCATAATTCCGCGATGAATATCGTATCACGGGCGCTTCGCGGTCTCGTACCCTTCCTGCCGCGTGCTGGTCATGGGTGGCGCAGTAACGTGCGCAGATCTTCAATATCCGCAGGTAGGCGTCGCCCTCGTTCGATCCTGACGCGCCTATCTTTCACGGGGTTCTTGTCTTAAAATATATTATGCCGTGCGTTCCCATGGGTGCGAGCGACAAATCGTGTCATTTCAGCAACTAAGCAGACGCTCACGCGGCTACGGGGGCGGCGGCGCGGCAGGCGCGATAACACCTCGCCCATGTTCGCCGCGTCTCCACGATCGATAAAGGGAAATCGCCAGCGTCGCAGGTCGGCTTATGAAACTCGCGCCGACCTCTTGCCGCCGGGAAACTCGCGACCGTCGAGGAAACTGCCAACGATATTCCGGTTACGCCTGTTTATCATAGCGATGTGCCTCCAGATCGCCTGAACGATGAATTAACAAATGCGCGCTTGATTGAAGGACATCAGCTCGAGAACTCTGCAATAACGGCACCACGCTGTGGAGATCCCGTGAAACCGATCATGGCGACTCATTCAGCGACTACTCCGATTTCAGGCGTCTGTTTATCGAAGGGCTGGAAAAACTGCCGTGATCATGGCCAGACTCTAAGCCGGATTGGTGAATAGGCGTGTCGAGGTTCTCGATCCAGCGACCGAGGTGGGAAGAAGAATTCTGCAGCTCCTGGGCGTATCCCGGTCTTGAGCCAGACTACCCGTTAAACGAGCTGTTTGAAGAATCGATGTGCTGGCTTTGCGTATGGACAGACACGCGCTGCGCTTTCTCCTGGGGCACTGTTCTATATGATTAAGCTGGCAGAGCCGCGTCATTGAGCAGCAGTTTACGGAAGGATCTGGACCGTTTTCGTCAGCACGCGCCTCAATGGCAGTATACAACACTGCCGCGTGATCCCAGCATTGGCTGGCTGGCGTGGCAGGTCCTTGCTGCGTGCCGCAACCCAGGAGACGTTACGACAGCCGACTGACTGGATTGTTCACTTGGAGTTTAACAGACAGACAGTCTCGTATGTGCCGATATCAATCGAGATGATGCATCTTTTCTGGGAAGCATTTGGCACCGTTGTGGGAGATAAGGGGCCCATCAGGCCGCTGTTTTCTGCGCCCGCGCATGATCGTAGTTTCAGCGACATAACACGAGTATACGGCTACCGCGTTGAGCGACACCACGAGCGATCCATTTACTAATAAGGTAATTCGCCCAGCCTAGTGACCAATATCGGAACCGTAGCAGCCGCGACTACGCGATGGGCGACACCTAGACGAGTCACGGCGGAATCAGCTCGATCGCGAGTTGTTTCGACTGAACTGGAAGCCGTCGAGAAGGATGCTTCGGCAGTGCTGGGTATTCGAGGCTGCTCAGCGTCGATATCATGCGTTTCGATCGCGCGTGTAATCATTACTCACGGAGCTGCTGATGACCGTGCGAACTCTCATTTTCGAGGAAGCTGTCACAGGTTGCGAGTCTGGGCGGCAGTGTAATGATCTGCACGATCGGCCTCCAGTCTGACACCAACCTCCAGGGTTTCCTTCGATAGTCATCGACCTCCATTTGCGTATTTAACAGTCCGCTGGCAGCCACGCCTGGCTCGCACCCAGATCTTCCGATCGTGCTGGAGACCAAGGGTGACATCATTCGTAGTCATCCCGGTCGATGAGTCGACACTCTTTCGGCAGAAAGGATGCTATCGTAGGCGTGAATTCCCTCGACCGCCTTCATAGATCGTGCTGCACGCTTCTGCCTCAGATCACGCTTCTCCCAGATCGGCCGAGATAACTGCGAGGCCTCCAGTGAGTGATCACTGAGCTGAACAGACCATTGGCACGCGTATCAACCAGGCCATCCATCCCATCGATCGCCAGCCAGCTCCACATGATAATAGCGCAGATGGCGAATCAGTTCGCGCACAATACTTTCCCGACAGCTTCAGCATCATAAACATCAGGTGTCAGTTATCTGGCAAGATAAATTACTGCGCTTGATCACACCGTGTGCCTTGTCAGAGATCAGCGTCCCAAATTGGGCTGAACGAGCGGCAGGGTTCATCTGCGCCGATCGCATGCGTCGGCTCTGGGGAAGTCTCCGTTGATGTCGTCCATGTCCATCAAGCGGTCGTAGAGGTGTCGACTCAGCGGCAATACGTTCATGTGTCGTAGATATGGCGAACCTCCCTCCGCGCTTGGCTGAAGGAGGCGTGACCTTCTTGGTTTAATGTTGCGCCACCCTGGGGACTGACGACTGTGGCGGCAGGCGTCGCGCTTGGCTTTTACTCCTGCGCCAGCTAGCCTGCTGGGGCAAATGCGCCGAACAGCTACGTTGACGAAGCAGTTCATCGCCTTCATTCCTTGATGACCGGTAGGGACCGGAATCCATCAGCACCTTGTGTTGATACAAATCGACAGCGCTGTAATCCGAGCATTGTCAGAAGCGAAGTACGATCGACATGATCAGATCACCAGCAACGCCAAATGCGGCGCGATCGATGAGACAAGCTGCTAAAACTCAGATGCGGCGCAGGTAGTGCAGCGCGGCGGCTGAATCAGGGGCGGAGAAGGCGAGATTCTGGCCTTTGCTGAGCGGGCCGCTGCCGAGCAAAACTCACGCATTTGCCATGTTCCGTGTCAGCGTCAGGATGTCATGAGGAGGCAGTCGGGCGATGAAAATCGGCAGTGTAACCAGCGCAGAGCGATGGCGCTATCACGGGGGGCGGCAATAATAACTGTCGTTCCCAGCGCAACGCGTGAGCGTCCACTGGTGATCGATATGATGCAGCAGCGTGCCGCCGATGGCAGCTTGGCGCACCGGCCCGCACTCATGGCCGTCTTCGGCGAACTCTCCGACGACGGTGGAGATGGTGGGCGCTCGCCAGGGACCAGCGATCTCGATGATCAGCGTTACCGGCAGAATCGTTCATGTCTGACAGACCGAACATCTTGGCGCAGTCCGTGATCAGGCCATTGTGCTGGTGGCGACCACGACGCTGTGCAGCATAATAACGATAATCACCACCAGCACGATCGCGGCGGCGTTCGTAATGACGTCGCAGCGGAAAGTGGCCAGACGACTACCGGCATATTGATCAGTGCATCTCGGCTGTGACCGAACTGGACTGCGAAAATTCGCGGCAGCATTCACCGATCGCTGCCTGTCCTGTCGTCGCTATTCCTTGATGGTGGGTCGAGGCTGCGAAGTATGTTGCGGAGCTCCATCTGGCTCGCGCGTGTAGCTGCGGCCTTCATCAATTCTGGCCTTTTCCTCAAATGTTTCCGGCATCGTGAACCGTACAGGCTGCCCGGTCCACGGCCGCTGTTTCTTTGACGACGCTGACAGAAATTCGCGCTGCTATTTGTAAACAAATCTGGGCCGACATCTTGGCTCGATAACTCTGGCCGCCGGACGCAGATCATAGGCCGAATCTCCAGCCGCCGTGGTGATCAACGATCCACTTCCGCCGTCCTGCGCGTAGCGGCTCCCTATTGGCCGTGCGTCGGCCAAATCGCGTTAATGTCGGCGGCGTGACCGACATCATAAACAGAGAAACGTCGGCATCTGGAGGCGCGATATTCGTGTCAACACCGACGGTAACCTAAACGCCTTGTGATCGTATGCGCGGATACTGATGCGCCTCGAAGCGACGAGTCATCATGATGGGTTAAGAACCATGGCACTTTCGTTATCTGGTTACGATGTTTGCTTGATCCGTAGCCTGACTCGGCATTGTGTCGAGAATTCAACTATGCCATTCCGATTTAGAAGGGTAGATGACCCGTCGAGACCAGCGCTGGCACCTGCTCCCCAAACTTTCGGAGACGCCGATGTCGATGACCTCCCCGCGGATCTTGCGACAACACACTGTGCAGCGAATCGCTGTGCGTGTGCATCTATGACCTCAACGTCTGAATCTAAGCTTTCCGCTGATCTGAGACAACCATCACTTAGTGTGTTCTCATCACCACTTTGGTGTGCCAGCGATAAGATCTTCCGCGTTCCGGCGGCAACAGATATTGACGCGAGTTGTGTTGGCGAAAGACGTTGGAGCGCTGAGCAGGAGCTCGCGTCAGTGATTCCTGTGATGCGCGGTAGATATTGCATACTAACAGGTATTTAGTCTCTCCGCTCGTGATATCGTGCGACGACGAACTTTAGTCGCACTCCATGGCGATCAACCAACACTCGGAAACTCGTGCGCGGCATGCGCGCTTGACTGGAACTGCGGCCCGCAAATCGACATCTCAAACACCGCGTGTCTCGCGCCGCGGTTGCGCCAACTCTCTTCCGCCATCGTATTGACCGCGCCCGTAAACTCTCATAGCCTGCTCAGCGACCGCCAGCGGTGGTGAGAGTCGTCCCGGCCCAGAACGGCGGCGTCTACAGCATATTCAGTGCGGCGAAATGCGGTGATGATTGGGGCGACTCAGCGGATCCGTAACGTGGACCGTGTCTCAGGCGAAGCCGGTAGTGTCGGAGTATAATACTGTGTCGCCATCTGAATCATTTCTTCGATTACTGGCAGCCTCAGCACCTGTGTCTGGTAAAGGTGATGTCCAGATTCGCGCCCACGCCCATCATGCTGGTGAGAGGATCAGCTGGCACCAGAGTCCAGCCGGCGCCCTTAGTTGATTTTTCGGGCAGCCATGAGGCTGCCGAGAAGCACCAGCGGGCTCGAAGAGTCCGAGGCCGCTCGTCCGGCCCGGTAACCGGTTTCAGGTCACAGCAGACAGAAAAGGCAGCGACCAAATCTGCCTCTTGTCTTTACAGGTACTAGTCCAGCGGATCAGCTGTGCCTGACACCTCGCAGGCACGAGACTGGCGCCGCTCTGTTCCACGCGCCGCATCCGCAGTCCACTGAGGATCTGCAGCACTGAGTCACTGTCCTTGTCGTAATCCGCCAGCAAGCCCTGAACTGTCTGGCGCCAGCACGTTGCCGGGTGATCAGCCTGACGTCGATCGTATCTTTGTCGTCGCAGGCGTAAGCGGCCGGGGCGCCGTACCTACGTAGTTCGACCTTCGCCGTTCCCCGGACGCCAGCTGACGACACTATCAACGCGCAGGGAGATGGCACTGCGGCGATCGCGGCGGCATGGGCGTGCTGCCGGCCACGGGCGCCCCTAACGCTTGAGTGCGGAAGGCTGGCGTTATTAAAGACGCTGCGGGCTGTGTCCTCGACCGCGTAAGACGATCGAATCGATTACGCCTCGGGATCCGGTAGTTTCCGGCGCGAAGCAAAATCGCGATCTTTGATGAATACCAACTACCAAAGCGCCACATGACAGGCGATATCCGCCGCCTTCGAATGTGTCGTCAACCGAAACACCGGAGCGAAGGGCGACGACGCAGAGAACAACCGGCTTTGTTCCTGGATCACATTCACAGTTTCTCTAACAGCAGACAATGGACGCCCATATGCCTGGATCGCTGTAAAGCGAGGGCATACAATTCGTGTCGACTACTGAAGATGATGTCTGGCGGCGAGATACCGGTGCCCGGTGTCACGGCACACGATGCCGGACGAAAGTAGCGATTCCCGTGACGTTAATCCTCGACAGCAGGCCGGGTCTTACGGCGCAGAGCTCCGGACTAATACATGGAGGATTTGTGCTGAGCTCATTTTATCGACCTGCGATCGGATAAATCTTCTGCGACCTTACCCTGATCCTTCGAGGCTTTATCAATACCGTACGAAGGAGTGCTGGTGTGCGAGCAATCACTGTTGAGACGCGTGAACCTCGTCTGCTCGTCTGAAGATCGCCGGGCTCAGTTCGGCCTCATCGAGGCTTCCCAGAAACCATCGATCCTTTATAGTGTCGTTAGCGTGGTAAGTTTAACTCCGTGCCTGCTTCAACTGGCAACAGCAACAACGAGCAACA
>ERZ1370068.3729-contig-2828_pt1 | contig 39300 bp, 39 predicted proteins | sample MGYA00561227_ERZ1370068 | MGnify/ENA primary metagenome ERZ1370068 (study PRJEB38410, sample SAMEA6850437) | metagenome | study: Metagenomic assessment of the ecological functions of the soil: analysis of the soil microbiota associated with the...
TGCTGCAGGCCATCAGCAATCTCCGTGAGGCGGGCAGGACGAGCAGCAAACCACCCATGCGAACCAGTTGCTCTCTCGGCGTTCCATGTCTTCCTCTTCTGGGCCCGGCGCAGGACGCCGGTCGGATGCCACATTGAGGAGAGGAACCCACGTCCGCCGGGCGGTCGCTTCACAGGGCCAGGCGAACCGATGCTGGATCAACCGTTCTCTGGCGAAGCGGCCTGGGGAGCGGGAGCGACCCGCCCGCGCGCTCGGTCAAGTCCAGGAAAGGTCGACCTTCGACAGCGGCAAGCGAGCGCACCCGCTTCCCGGTCGCGGCGAAAGATCGCGTTGCATGACGCGCGGGAACGACCGGCGGCAACGCCGGCTCGCCCAGCCCGGTCGGCGGAACTCGGTCTTGCGGAAGTGGACCTCGACCGGGATGGACTCGGGTCATGCGCAGGAGCGGGTACTCGTGGAAGTTGCTCTGCGTCGGCCCGGCCGGCGGCGAAGGTGATCTCCTGGCCGAGCAGCTCGGAGATCCTGTCGAGCACCGCGCCCTGCACCTGGTTCTCGGCCGATGCTGGGATTGATGATGGTGCTTCCGACGTCCCCGGCCACCCAGACCTGTCTCGATCTCGACCTCGCCCTTCTGGCTGACCGTGACCTGTGCCACCTCGGCGAAGTGGCCGCGGTGGCTGAAGTAGAAGGCGACGCCCATCCCGGTGCCCCGGCGGAGCGCCTGCTTGCGCCCAGCCCGACTTCTCGGCGACCAGCTCGAGCACGCCGGTCATCCGCGCCGGGTCCAGGAACACCGGCGGCAGCCGATCCGGCGGCGCCCCGGCGGAGGTGGCGGGGCGGAGCGGGTCACCGACAGCAGCGGTTCGCCGGAACTCCAGCGGGTCCTGCCCGCCGCGTGCGCCACCTCGTCGAGGAAGCTCTGGAAGGCGAAGCTGATCGCGTTGCTCCGCGGCGCCCGGAGCGCGCCGGTGGGAACGCCGCAGCGGCATCACCGAGGCACCGAGCGCGAGGTCGGAGACGAAGCTGCGCGGGGAACTCGCTGTCGCGAGATGGCCGGCGGAGGGGGCGAAGTTCTCCTCGGTGCCGAAGCTGACGAAGTGGTCGCGGAAGGCGATGAGCTTGCCCGCCGGCGTCGAGCCCCGCGGTAGAAGTTGTGGTAGCCCGCCCGGCCGGTAGATGTCGTGCTGGATGTCGTCCTCGCGCGTCCAGAGGAGCTTCACCGGGACGCCGGCCTCGCGGGCGATCCACGCCGCCTCGACCATGCAGTCGTTGTAGAGCCGCCGCCCGAAGCCACCGCCCGACCCGCGTCAGGTGGATGGTGATGTCGTCCTCCTTGAGGCCCGAGCGTCTCGGCCACCAGGGTGCGTCCCGGCCTCCGGAGTCTGGGTCGGCGCCCAGAGCACCAGCTTGCCGTCGGCGAAGTGCGCGGTGCAGTTCTCCGGCTCGAGCTGGGCGTGGAGAGGAACGGATAGCGTACTGCGGCGGTCACGACCTTCGCCGCCTTGGCCAGTGCCGCCGGTGCGTCGCCGTCCTTGCGGAGGCGAGCGTGCGGCGGCTCCCTGGCCAGCTGCGCCGCGGCGGGTGTCGAAGCTGGCCGTGCCTGCTTGCGCAGTCTCGCCCTCGTCCCAGATGATCTTGCAGTCGGCGCCGGGCGGTCTGCGCGTTCCAGAAGCTGTCGGCGACGATGGCCACGCCGCCGAGCAACCCGTTGAGTGTCGCGCCGCCCTTCGACCGCGAAGGCCTTGCGCACCCCGGGCATGCGCGCGGATCTGCGTCGAGGTTGGCGGACTTCGCACCTTCGCGCCGAACACCGGCGCCTCTTGACGCAGCTGGCGTCGCTGCATGCCCGGCACGCATGACGTCGATCCCGAAGATGCGGCTTGCCGGTGACGATGGCGTGGTTGTCGACGCCGGGGATGCGCTGTGCCGATGATCGTGAACTCTATGGGATCCTTGAGCTTCACCGTGGCCAGCGTCCGGCGGCGTGGATCGTCGGCGGCCTTGGCGGCGAGTCGCCGTAGTCGACCGAGACCGGCCTTCGTGTGGCGTGACCTTACGCCCTGCGCCGTCATGCAGTCGGTCTCGGGACGCCTCCACTGCGCGCGGCCGCCGCGACCAGCATCGCCGCATCCGCGCGGCGCCGACCCTGGCGCATGCGGCGTACGAGTTGGATTGGCGGTCGCCTGGCTGCCGGCCGACCACTGCTCCCGAAGCGCTTCGGGTCGAATCGCACCTGCTCGACCCGCGACCTGCTTCCACTCCACGTCGAGCTCGTCGGCGATGAGCATCGGGAGCATGCGTCTTCACGCCCTGGCCGATCTCCGGGTTCTTGGAGGCGATGGTGACCGTGCCGTCGGGGTGGATCCGGATGAAGGCGTTGAGGACGGCGATCCGGCGGCACGCTGGCTCTGAGCGCGCTGGCGAGCCTCGAGCGGCTCCCAGAAGCTGGAGAGGAGCGACGCCGCCGCCGGCGATGGCCGTGACGCGGAGGAACGCGCGGCGATCGAGAGCTCGGTACTCACTGTCCGCTCTCCTGTGGCCGCCGAGGCGGCGGTCTTGCCCAGCTCGGCGGCGCGGTGAATCGCCCGGCGGATGCGGAGGTAGGTGCGCGCAGCGGCAGATGTTGCCGCTCATCGCCGCGTCGATCTCGCGCGTCGGTCGGGCTTGGGCTTCTTCGCCAGCAGCGCCGCCGCGGCCATGATCTGCCCGGCCTGGCAGTAGCCGCACTGGGGCACGTCGATCTCCTCCCACGCGCGCTGCAGCGGGTGGCTGCCGTCCGGCGAGAGGCCCTCGATGGTGGTGATGCTCGCGATGCCCACCGACGGAGACGGGAGTGATGCACGAGCGGCGTGCGCCCGCCGTCGACGTGGACGGTGCAGGCGCCGCACTGGGCGATGCCGCACCCGAACTTGGTACCCTTGAGGTCCAGGCCGTCCCGGAGCGCCCAGAGCAGCGGCATGTCCTCCGGAGCCTCCAGCGTTCGCGTCCGGCCCGTTCACCTTGAGCCGGAACTTCTTCATCGTCGAACCTCCGCCCCGGGAGATGGCGGGGCAGCCACTCGGTTCGGGCGCAGGCGCAAGTGAACCCGCCCGCTCAGGGCGGAATGTGCCGCCTGGCTGACAGGAACGTCGCGCCAGCAGCAGAGGCGGGAACGCCGGACTCCGACGCGGCACGCCGTTCAGGCTGCCCAGCTAGCGTCTGGGCGGACGCGCCTGGGTGACGTGACCTGGCCTTCCTCGTCCTCGCTGAGGACGACGTCAGCCTCGTCGGAGGAAACAGCCCGTGCCCGACCACGCCGCTCAAGTGCGTCGAGCGCAGCGGCGAGCTGCTCGATCTCGATCCGGCGGGAATCGGCGCGTCGATGACCGGGTTCCCGTTGTCGGTCCCCGTACTCGCTCCCGTCGGCCAGGCGGAGCGGACCGTCCAGGCCCAGTCGTGCTGTGCGCCCGGCGGCGGGAGGCGAGCCCGAACCGCAGCACCTGGATCGGCAGTGGCGCATGCCTCCCAGGCGCTGACCTGCCGGAGGTCCGCACCAGGTAGACGCGGTGGGCGGAGGCCTGGGCCAATTTTCCCGCGTCATCGCCCCGCCTGCCCTTGATCATCCGCAGCTGCGGATCGACCTCGTCGGCGCCGTCGACGAGGTAGTCGACCGCGGCAACGCCCCTCCATCGGCTCCACCCGGAGTCCGAGCTGGCCGGCGAGGCTGGCGGAGGCCTTGCTGGTCGCCACGCACCGGATGTCGAGTAGCTCATTCGCGCGCGCGGCGAGCCCGGATGCCCCGCGTCGCGCCCTGCCCGTTCCAAGGCCGACCATCATTCCACCCCGGACTCGCCACCGCTGCCAGGGCGAGGGCATCACCCGATTCTGGCGTGCTCACGGTCCTCGTTCCTCCCACGTCTCGCGGGAGGGTGGCTACGCACGACGTTGCCGAGGGGCGTCGGAGCTGATTTACTGGCGCCAGCGAGGGGAACGCTCACAGACGTCAATACAGCACTCGACCTGGCTGGTCGCCGGCGGGATCCTCGGTGCTCTGCTCTCCGGGCCTGCCGCCGTGGGTGCTTCCGTCTGGCTGCTCACTCAGGCCGCAGCTGGAGCGGCTCATCAAGTCCCGCCGGACGGCGCGCCGCGATTCTCCGGGCCCAAGGGTAGAGAGGCGGACATCACCGAGCTGGTGGTGACGGCGGCGTAAGACCGATACCGCTCCGGCCGTTTCGCCAGACCATGCTGAGGAGCGGCTCCTCCCCCACGCACGTCCACAGCGCGGAGGACGAGTTCTTCTACGTCGAGCGGGGACTTCAAGGTCAGGCTCGGAGAGCGCATCACGAGTGTCCCCGCGAAGTCGGTGATCTTCGTCCCTGGAGGGACCGCGCATGCGTTCTGAACGTGGGGGCGGTGCCTGGCGTGTTGCTGGTCGGCGTGACGCCCGGGGGGTTCGAGAAGATGTTCCAGAACGGCAAGGCGTGGATGTGGACACGAACCGGCGCTCATGAAGCAGCACCAGATGGAGGTGGTCGGGCCACCGCTCCAGTAGCGCTACTTTCGCCCGTCCCCCGCTGTGTTACGTGATGACATGTCTCGTGGCCTGAGACACCGCACGGCTTGCCCTTCGCCGGTTTTCGAGGCGGTGCAAACGGCGACCGCTGGAGCCCGCCTGAGGAGGAGGCAGTTGCGGCGAGCTGATGCGGTCCATCGACTGGTCGAGAACGCCGCTCGGTCCGGCGTGGAGCAGTGGTCGGTCCCGCTCCGGACGACCGTCAGCACCCTCTGCACCCTCGCGCCACCCGATGTTCCTCTGGTGGGGACCGGAGCTCATCCAGTTCTACAACGACGCGTGCCTCCCAGCTTCGGCATCGGAGCATCCGGCGGCCATGGCCCAGCGTGGCGCCGAGTGCTGGCCGGAGGTCTGGCCCATCATCCATCCCCCCAGATCGTGGACGTGATGGGAGCACGGCATTCCCAGCCGGCACGAGAACCAGCTGGTTCCGATCTTCCGCAACGGGCGTATCGAGGACGTCTACTGGACCTACAGCTACGTCTGTCTTCGGGGAGGATGGTGGCTGTGTCGCGGGAACGCTGGTGGTCTGTACCGAAACCACCCGGGCCGTTTTGAGCAGGGGAAGAGCTGGAACGCGCCCGGGGAGGAACTGGAGAGGCGCAACGACTCGAGCAGCACCTTCTGGGAATTGCCAGCCACGATCTGCGAAACCCGCTCACCGCCATCGCCCCGGATTGCCGCAGCCCTCACCAGGCGTGAGGAGTTCGACGAGCGGGGGACCCGATCCGTCCTGCGCATCTGCCGCCGCCGAACGCGCTCTACGAATGGTGAAGGATCTGCTCGACTTCACCCAGGCTCGGCTGGGTAGCGGAATCCCAGTCAGCCCGCGGGACATCGACCTCTGGGCGTCCTGGTGCAGCAGGTCATCCTGGAAGTCGAGGCGAGCTTCGGACTGCAGGCTACGGATGTCGAGCGTCGGGGACGCCCTGCGCTGGGATGGGGATCGGCTGGCCCAGGTGGTGACCAACCTCCTGTCCAACGCGGTGAAGTATGGATTCCCTGGTGCGGGACATCGCGGTGCGCATCCCGGAGCGGGCCGGGACTCGGTGAGCCTCGAGGTGCACAACCTCGGGCCGCCCATCCCGGTGGACGAGAAGCTACGCCTCTTTCAGCCCATGCAACGGGATGTCGACCGACCTCGACGCGCGTCGGGGCGAAGCGTGGGGCTCGGGTTGTACATCGTGAAGAGCATCGTCGAGGCGCACGGGGCGAGGTCGACGTCCGCTCGAGCGAGGATGAGGGCACGACCTTCACCGTCACTCCCCCGGCGGACCCCGGGGCGCAGCCCTCGTCCGCAGCGCTCCACCCGTCTCGACGGAGTGATTCGCGGCGCGAATGCCGGCATCGGGCTGAAACGGCGTCCGCGAAACGAGGCCCGTCGCACACAGACCTTTCGTTGTGACTGAGCTTACCGCGACCAATGCGAGCGTCGAGGGCGCGACACCCGGCACTTTCACCGGGGTACGGACCGTTCGATTGTGGCTGAGTTCAGTGCGTCGCGTCGGTTCCGCCGTCGACGAGCGCGCCATGACGATCGTGGTGCAGGCGCTGCCGGCCTTGGGCAAATCGCGGCCCGACGCGATGCGCATTGGCAGCCGTCGCCGTTCGCCGCGCACGACGGGGCAATACCGATCGGGTCGATCGAGCGCCCCGTCGAGCTGCCGGCGGCCGGCGCATCCCCTCCGCATGCTTCGCGCAGCTCGCAGGGCTCGCAGGCCGGAGGCAGCGAGCGAGCGGCGCGGAACGCCGGCGTCGCGACCACGTTCGCGCCCACCTCGAGGAGCAGCCTCAGCGGGTCGCCGGGTCCAGGCCAGTACACGCACGGCTGCACCGTCGCGCGCGGCGTGACCCGCACCGTCCCCGCCCCGCATCCGCCTTCTCCGCGCGGCAGCCCGAGCATGGCCCGCACCAGCGGCTCGCCCACCGCGAGCACGTCGGTCTGGGAGAGGAGCAGCTCGAACGCCTCCCAGTACTGCTCGTACGTGGGCGCGAAGGCGACGGTGCGCACCGACTGGCAGACGTTCACCCGCAGGGGCGCTCCGTACCGCCCGGCGATGCCCGCGATCTCGGCGAGCCGCCGGAAGTTCGTCCGCATCATCACCGCGACGATCGTGACGGGTACGCCGAGGCGGCGGCAGCGCTCGCGCTTGCGCGTGCACCAGATCCCAGCTGCCCGGCCGCGCTGCGCGTCCTGCTCCTCACGGGTCGGATAGTCGAGCGAGAATTCCAGATCGTGGAACGCGCGAAGCTCGTCGTCGTCCAGGGCCGCGACGCTCAAGCCGTTCGACGTCATCGTCAGCTTGACGTTCCGGCTGCGCAGCAGCGCGAGCATCTCGCGAAACCGCGGGTGCATGCCATTCTCGCCCGTGCCAGAGATTCACCGACTGGACCGGCAGCCGGTCGAGCACCGCTCGAACCTGCTCGAGGTCGAGGCGATCGACGCGGGAAGGATCGCGATAGCAGAACGCGCACGACAGATTGCACTCGTTCGTCAGACCGATCCCGAGCGCGAAACGCTGCGTCGCGCCGACGCCGCCAGATGCATTAGGAACAGTCTCCGCCATCAGCTCTTCCTGCCTCGGGTGTCAGTTGGATCCGAAGCGACTGACCATCGCCGCCCGGACAGAGGTTCGTCCAGCCCGGGGACGGGTTAACTCCTCACGATCTCGTCCTGGGTGACAAAATGGCCGGCGCTCGCGGTTGGCCGCGTGCTCTGCCGTGCCCGCGAGGGCCACGTACCGTGGCCGGGAGAAGCCACCGTCTCAGCGGAGGAGACCTTCTTCCCCACAGGCTCTTCGGCATCATGCAGTGCACGCCCTGCGGCATCCACCACCTGGCTCACCCGGCAGTCCGCGGCGACCGCGGTCAAGGAGCCAGGACTCCCCGCGGGTGAGCCCTCTGCTGGTGCTGAGGAAGTCCACCATCTCGGCGACGGCGTTGGTCGCCGCCTTGCCCAGGTCCTCATCGAACCCGACGGTGATCCAGTGGGGTCCGGGTCTCGAATCGCGCGGCCAGGTGAGCTTCAGGTCCTTGCGGACGATGGGCTGGATCTGGATCTCCTCGAACGAGCACTCGATCGCCGTGAGGTTGACCTCCCCGCTTCCCTGACCGCAGTGCGAGAGTCGCCGGTCCAGACATGGGGGCACGCCCTCGAGGAAGACGGGGATGAAGATGGTCGAGCCGGCGACCAGCCTCGCTGGATGTCCATGTTGGACCCGTTCTTCCAGGGCCGGAGCTGAGCTCACCGGTGCCATCCGGTCCTTGGCCCCGCCCTTCCGGGGGAGGGGTCGTCGGGGTCGATGCCCACGGCGAGCGTTCCGGGGAACGGCCGGAGCGGGAGCTCGATTCCAGGCTTGAACACGACCGTGGGCTTCTTCGGGTCGATGTCGAAGTATTCTTGACGTGTAGCCCTGGCGGGGGAACGCGGAGGACGAGCGCCCCGATGGTGGGAAAACTCCCTTGCCGGGGAGATTGAGAGTTCGCGCCGGTCTTCTTGGGGACGATCTTCGGTGGATCCGGATCTCCATCACGTCCCCTGGCATCGCCCCCTTCACGTAGATGGGGCCGTGGTGAGCGAGTGAGGGCCGCCGCCGGGGTTCTCCTTGCGGAGCTCGACGATCCGCTCGATCGACGTGCCCTTCTGAATCCGATCCAGTTCCCGTGCATCCAGGTCTCAGAGCCGAGACGATCTCGCCGGACTCGATCGTGAGCTTCGGCGACTCCTTCGGGTCGAGCCATCCCCACTGGACCGTTTCGGTGTGGCCTTCAGCCGGCGCACCTTCGGCCCAGCCCGTGCGGCGGCGGCGCACAGCACGGCGAGGCCCAGAAGTAAGGGATCGAGTGAGCTCCGTGGTCATGGTCCACCCCTGGTTGCCACCGATGGGAGGTTCGTACGGCGGGCGGTTGTTTCCCGTCACCGTGAGGAATTCCCCACCTTCCGGAAGACGACGAAGGGGCCGGAGCTCGGCGGGCCCAGACACCCGAGGCCGACTCCGACCCGCTTCACCCAGTCGGGGAGACAGGATTCGAACCTGCGACCCCTTGGTCCCGAACCAAGTGCTCTACCAGGCTGAGCCACTCCCCGGGTGCTTGCGACGCCCTCGCTGCTCCGAGGGAGGCCCTCCGTAACCGATGGACATCCGGGGTCAACCGGCGGTGGGGTCACCCCCGACTCTGACGGGACAACCCACCACACCCAGGGTGACCCACGGACCCAGTCTGTAAACTCCCGTAGCGCCCTTCGGGTTTCGGGTCGGTGTGGTTCTTGCGAGCAACTCAGGCTCCAGGAGTCACCATGTCCGAGAAGCCCACCATCCTGATCGCTGACGACGAACCCGGCGTCGTCGCCGCCCTGGCCCGCGAAGCCCGCCGCGCCGGCCTCCTTCCTACATCACCGACACCACCTCCAGGTTCGTCCTCGAGCTCGCCGTCCAAGCATCAGCCGGCGGTGATCATCCTCGACCTCAAGCAGCACGTGGACGGCCGCGACCTGCTCGCCTCGCTCAAGCGCGATCCCCGCACCCGGAACATCAAGGTGCTGGTCCTCTCCGCGATCGAGGACCAGTTCACCCGCCACGTCTGCCTCGAGCTGGGTGCCGACGACTACGACGTGAAGCCCTTCGACCCCTCCTTCATGTCCAAGGTGGCGCGAATGGCTGGGGTCGGCGAGCCTCACTGAGACGGTGGCCAGCAGTCGCACGCGGAACGCGCCCGCGTGCTGTCCCTGGATTGGGGTAGCCGTGGCGGGTGCGTGAGCCCGGACGGCAACAGTCCGCAGGACCTCGCCGGGCGCGTCGCCAAGCTCACCTCGATCCTCGACGTGGCCAAGGCCATGGCCGCGGCCCGCGACCTCGACCTCCTGCTGCCGCTGATCATCCACGAGGCAGCCAAGCGTGGTCGACGCCGACCGCTGCACCTCTTCGTGCTCGATCGCGAGACGCGGCGAGCTGTGGAGCAAGGTGGCCCAGGGCGCGGCCGAGGAGATCCGGGTGCAGCTCGGCTGCGGGCATCGCCGGCTCGGTGGCCGAGACCGGGCAGGTCATCAACATCCAGGACGCCTACGCCGACCCCGCGCTTCAACCGCCAGGTCGACGCCACCACCGGCTACCGCACCACGCACCATCCTCGCCGTCCCGATGCGCGATGCGCAGGGCGAGGTCACCGGCGTGCTCCAGGCGCTGAACAAGCAGGACGGCGACCTTCACCGACGAGGACGACCGAGCTGCTCCTCGCCCTCGGCGGCCAGGCCTCCGGGGCGATCGAGAACGCCGCTGCTCCACGACGAGATCAACCGCTCTTCGAGGGCTTCGTCTCCGCCTCGGTAGTGCCATCGAGGCGCGCGACCCGACCACCGCCGGCCACTCCGGGCGGGTGGCCGCGCTCACCGTCGGCCTGGCCTGGGCGCTGGAGCACGAGTCGACCGGCCCCTACGCCAAGCGTCACACTTCACGCCCAAGGACGTGCAGGAGATGCGCTACGCCTCGCTCCTCCACGACTTCGGCAAGGTGGGCGTGCGGGAGCACGTCCTGGTCAAGGCGGAGAAGCTCTACCCCAGGAGCTGGAGATGCTGCGCGCCCGGTTCGCCCTGGCCCGGAAGGACCGCCAGCTGCGCAGCACCGAGCGCCGGCTGGTGGCCGCTGCGCAGGCGAGCGACGTCGAGGCCGAGCGAGGCGGAGCGCCTGGCGTCGCGAGCTGTCAGGAGCTCGACGAGGTGCTGCAGTTCATCCTCGCCTGCAACCGGCCGACCGTCCTCCCATCGGGAGGCTTCGAGCGAGCTGACCGAGCATCGGCCGGCAGAGCTTCCGCGACGCCTGCGAGGGCGAGCAGCCGCCCTGCTCCCGGTCGAGGTCCAGCGGCTGAGCATCCCCGCGGCTCGCTCTCCGCCGACGAGCGGCTGGAGATCGAGAGCCACGTCACCCACACCTTCCGCTTCCTCAGCCAGATTCCCTGGACCCGGCGCCTGCGGCGGGTGCCGGAGATCGCCTACGCCCACCACGAGCGGCTCAACGGGCAGGGCTACCCGCGGAAGATGCCCGCGGAGACCATCCCCATCGCAGTCGAAGATGATGGCCATCTCGCGACGTCTACGACGCCCTCACCGCCTCCGACCGGCCGTACAAGAAGGCCGTCCCCCACGCCGCGCGCGCTGGACATCCTCCACCAGGAGGCCGCGCACGGGCATGCTCGACGCCGAGATGCTGCGGTGTGTTCGTCGAGGCCGAGGTCCCCGGACCGCGCTGCGCAGCCGCACGTTCTTGACCCGCTCCGGCCGCAGCCGAGGCTACGCTGCGCCGCCGTGCTCCTCCGACCAGCTCTCTCTCCTCGGGGTCCTCGTTGCGTGCGCAACCGTCGCAGGTCCACCACTCCCACCGCTCCCCGCCGACCCGGACACCATCGCTCCTGGCGCCCGCGCCGCAGCCGAGGCCATCCGTCCCGAGGCCATCTCCGCGCACATCGCCTTCCTGGCCGACGACCTGCTCGAGGGTCGGGCCACCGGCGAGCGCGGACACCGCGTCGCCGCCGCCTACGTCGCCAGCCAGCTGGCTGCCGGCTGGGCCTGGAGCCCGGCGGGACGTCGGGGGCAGCTGGTTCCAGGAGCTGACCCTCCGCGGCGGGCGCACCACCGCTCGCCCTGCTCGAGGTGGGGACCACCGCGAGGCAGCAACCGGGCCTTCGCCCAGGGCCAGGAGTTTCTCGCCCATCCGCCCCTCGGCACCGGCCTGATCGACGTCACCGCGCCGGCTGGTCTACGTCGGCCACGCCATCGTCGCCCCGGAGTACCACTGGGACGATCTGGCGGGCGTCGACCTGAAGGGAAAGGTGGCCCTGGTGCTGGCCGGCGCGCCGCTGGGAACACGGGCCGGACTTCTTTGCCCCCATCCCCAGCGCGGTCTACGGACAGATCCGCACCAAGCTGGAGTTGCTCCGCGGGCGAGGGGCGGTGGGGGTCATCGTCGGTCCACACCCCGGAGCGGGAGAAGGTGCAGCCCTGGGCGCGGGCGGTGGCCGCCGCGGACCAGGAATCGATGGCCCTGGTCGACGACGGACGCATCGCCTCCTACGAGGACCTGCCGCGGCTCCTCCTCTCCAGCCGCAGGCACCGACGCGCTGCTCGCCGCGGCGGGACGGCCGGAGCGGGTGAGCGACCTGGTGGCCGCGGTCAGCGCGCGGAAGTCACAGAGCTTCGAGCTGGGCACCGCGGGCGCGGATCCGGGTGGAGGGCACGGTGCGCACCGTCACCAGCGTCAACGTGGCCGGACTGTGGCGCGCCGCCGCCGGCTCCCCGCTGGCCGGGAGACGGTGGTCTACACCGCCCACCTCGACCACCTCGGTATCGGCAAGCCGGAGAACGGCGACGCGATCTACAACGGCGCCTCGGACGATGCGGCCGGAGTGTCGAGCCTCGCTGGAAGTCGCCGCGGCCTTCACCCGGCTGCCATCGCGGCCGAAGCGCAGCGTGCTCTTCCTCCTGGTCACCGCGGAGGAGAAGGGCTCCTCGGCTCGGAGTGGTTCGTCGAGCATCCCACCGTGCCCCGCCGCCTCGCTGGTGGCCGACATCAACGCCGACAGTGGGCTGGCCATCTATCCTCCGCGGGAGATGCTGACCATCGGAGCCGAGGAGAGCACGCTGCACGCGACGACGTCCGGCGGGCGCCGCGGCGCTCGGGCTCGGGCGTGGGCGGGACCCCGAGCCGCGGCAGAGTCATGCGGTGCGCAGCGACCAGTACAACTTCCTTCGCCACGGCATCCCCGCCACCACCACCGGTGTCGGGCCGGGCGGAGCGACCGAGGCCGAGCAGAAGGCCGCCGCTCGAGCTTCCGGCGCACCCACTATCACCGCGTCACCGACGCCTGGGAGCCGGATCGGGACTACCGCACCGGCCGCCACCGTGGCCCGTTTCCAGTTCCTGCTCGGGCTGTCGGTCGCCGAGCGCGCGCGACCGTCCCACCTTCGTCCCCGGCAGCTTTTTCCTGCGACCGGGTGGCCACTGACGACAAATTCCACCCGCCACTGCTCTGGGCGATGCTCTGGTCGCGCCCCATGACCTTCCACCGTCCGCTGTGGGGACTCGCTGCGTCCTCGGCTGACCGCCTGCGCCACCACCACGACCCACGCCCGCCCGGCCCCAGCAGCGATCGGGACCGCTGGAGTCCTTCGCCCCTGGAGCCACGCGCGCCGCGGCGAGCATCCAGCCGCACTGGCGCTGGCCGGCCACATCCGGTTCCTCGCCGATGACCTCCTGGAGGGCGCGACACCGGGAAGCCGCGGATACCTCCTCGCCGCCGGTCACGTCGCCGCCGAGCTGATGGCGCTGGGAGCTGCAAGCCGGCCGGCGAGGACGGGACGCTACTATCCAGACAGTCATTGCTGGTCGGCGGCAAGGCGCCCACCCGACGCGACGCTGGAGATCACTCGGCGGCAAAGAGGTCACCGCTGCGGCTGGTCCGGCAAGGACTTCGCCGCCGGCCGCCGACCTCGACACAGGGCCTGAGCGCGCTGGATGCGCCGCTGGTCTTCGCCGGCTACGCGCAGAGTGTGCCGGAGTACCACTACGATGACTTCGCCGGCATCGACGTCCGGGGAAGATTGCGGTCATCTTCGCCGGGGCGCCGCGGTCCGACCGGGCGGACTTCTTCCCCAGCCTTCCCTCGGCGGTCTACGGCCAGACCGAGCGGGTGCCTCGACGACCCTGAAGGCCCGCGGCGCAGTCGGCGTCCTGGTGGTCTGGCAGCCGCTGCGGGAGGCGCTCACGCCCTTTGCGGCACATGGTGCAACACCTGAGCTTCGAGGCGATGCGCCTGAGCGACGAGCCGGCCGAAGCTTCCGGGGCGCTGATCAGCAGCGCGCGCCATTCGACAGCCTGCTGCGCGAGGCGGGACGGACCGAGACCGTGACCGACCTCATCGCCGGCCTGGATCGAGGGACGCCGCGGTCGTTCGACCTCGGCCTCTGCGCGCGCGCTTCCGGCGCCGAGCAACCCGCTCCGGGAAGTCTCCTCGGTCAACGTGGTCGGGGCATCCTTCCCGGCCGATCCGGCGTCGCCGACGCGGGACGAGGTGGTGATCTACGGCGCCCACCTGGACCACATGGGCATCGGCCAGCCGGTGAAGGGAGACTCGATCTACAACGGCGCCTCGGACGACGCGGCCGGGCGTGGCGAGCCTGCTGGAGACCGCACGGGCCTTCACCCTGCTCGAGAAGCCACCGGCGCGCTCGATCCTCTTCCTCTTCGTCACCGCCGAGGAGCGGGGGCTGCTGGGCTCGCAGTGGTACGCCGCGCACCCGACCATTCCGACCTCGAGGATCGTCGCCGACATCGACGTCGACGGCGGCCTATCCGATCTACCCCCTCAAGGACGTGGTGGCGCTGGGCGTGGACCAGAGCTCGCTGGGTGCCGACGTCGACCGGGCGGCGAAGGCGCTGGGGCTTCAAGTCAGCCCCGATCCCGAGCCCGACGAGGCCTACTTCGTCCGCTCCGACAACTACAGCTTCGTGAAGCAGGGCATCCCCGCGGCACAGACCATGAGCGGGACGGCCGGACTCACCCGCGGAGCAGAAGAAGGCCTGGGGCGAGTTCTGGGCCAGCCGCTACCACCAGCCCCAGGACGAGTTCGAGCCCGATCGGGACTGGAAGCCCTTCGCCGACCTCACCCGGTTCAACTTCCTGCTCGGGCTGTCGGTGGCCCAGTCGCCGAAGCGGCCCGGCCTGGAATGCACGACAGCTGGTTCCGCCGCTTCCCCGAGCCGAAGCCCGCCGGCGACCTCCTCACGCTGAGCAGCGTGGCGCTCGAGTCTGGTCGTGAGTCAGCGGAGGCCGTCGGGGACCGGGGTGCAGCAGCGGCCGTCCCGGGCGCGACCTCGGTGCGCACGCCGTCGACCAGCACCGGCTCGCCATTCACCACCACGGTGGCGATGCCCTCCGGGTACCGCTTCGGCCGCTCGTAGGTGGCGAGGTCGGTGACCTTGGCCGGATCGAAGACGACGACGTCGGCCAGCCATCCCCGGGCGGAGCAGGCCCCGGTCGAAGAGCCCCATCCTTCGCGCCGGCAACGAGGTGACCTTCCGCACCGCCTCCTCGAGGGAGAAGAGCTTCTCCTCGCGGACGTAGTGGCCGAGGAGCCGGGCCATCGAGCCGTAGGCGCGGGGATGGGTTCCCTCCGGACCGAGCGGGCCATCGGGCGCATCGGCTCCGGCGTCGACGCCGATCGAGACCCAGGGCTGTCGCAGCGCCATCTGCAGGTCGTGCTCGCTGGCGATGAACCGCAAGACCTGGGTAGCGCCGCCGTCGACGAGCACCAGGTCGAGCAGCGCCGCGCTGGGGCGATCGTCCGCTCGCTCCTTGGCGATCGCCGCCAGCGTCTTCCCCTCGTAGCTTCTTCGGCCTCGAGGTGCAGGGCGCAGAGTGATGACGATGCGCTCGGGGTCGTCGAGCGTCCCTCCATCCCGCCGCGCATCTCCGCCTCAGGTGACCCGCTGGCGCTGGGCGCCGTCCTTCAGCCGAGCCGAGCATCGGCTGCATTCCGCCCGACTGGTGCCCAGTCGGCGGCACGTCGGCGTGGAGCATGTTCGCCCCGGCCAGAGTAGGGATAGACGTTGGCCGAGACGTCGAGGCCCTCGGCACGTGCGGCGGCGATCCGCTGGACGATCTCCGGCATCCGGCCCCAGTTGCGCGTCCCGGCCGCCTTGAGGTGCCAGACCTCCGACCGGCAGTCCAGCCTGGCGGCCGATGCTCGACCGCCTCGTCGAGGGCGTCCAGCACTTCATCGTGCCTCGCTGCGGAGGTGGGTGGCGTAGAAGCCGCCGAACTTCGCCGCCGCGGCGGGCCGAGGGCGATCAGCTCCTCCTGGGTCTGGTAGCGTGGCCGGGGATAGATCAGCGCCGAGCGCCGAGTCCAAGCGCCCTGCCGCATGGCCTTCTGCACCTCGATCTGCATCCTCAGCAGCTCGTCCGGGGTGGGGGCGCGCTGCTCCTCGCCCATCACCGCCGCCCGGACCTGCGCCGAGGCCGACCATCGTCCCGAGGTTGATCGCCGGCCGGAGCGCACGGAGCCGCTTCCAGTAGCCGTCGAGGTCCTTCCAGTCGATGCGGATCTGGTGCGAGCGCCAGCCAGGGCATCAGCCCGCCGACCACTCGCCCTTCACCGGGGCCACCGAGCCCGAGCTCGCCGGTGAGCTCGGAGGTGATGCCCTGGCGGATCTTCGATTCCGCACGCGGGATCGACCAGCAGGACGCTCAGCTCGCTCTGCGCCGAGGAGATCGATGAAGCCTGGAGCCACCACCTGGTCGCGGGCGTCGATCCGAGCTTGGCCGGCGCGTCGCGGAGGTCTCCGATGGCGGCGATGCGGTCGCTCGCGGATGCCGACGTCGGCCCGGAACCACGCGGCGCTGCCGAACCGTCCACCACCCGGCCGTGCTCGATGACCAGGTCCAGCTTCTGCGGTGCGGCGGCGAGGAGCAGTGCTGCCAGCTGCAGGGCGAGCATCGGCGGCGGATTGTCTCACGCAACTCCGCGCCGGACGTGAGAACTCGGCCGAGGCGCGATCCCTCCCACATGCACGCCCCTCTGCTCCTCCTGGCTCTGCTCGCTGCCGACGGCGGGACCGATTCCGCTGCTCCACCAGCCCGCTGGCGCTTTCGCGACGCCCAACGCACTTCGCCGCGCCTTCGCCGCCGGAGAGTGGGACGGCGCGTGCGGCAGTGGAGGAGCAGCGGCGAGCAGCGCATGGGCGTCCCGACGCCGACTACAACCTGGCCTGCGTGGAGGCCCGCGCCGGGCACGCCGACGCGGCGTTCGCCGCGCTGGGTCGAGCAGTGGACACCGGGATGGCGCAGGACTTCCGGCCAGACACCGATCTCGCGTCGCTGAAGGCCGACCCGCGCTGGGCGGCGCTCGAGGCGCGAGCAGAGGGGACCGGGGCTCTGGCGCTGGGCCTCGACCCGGCGAAGCGGGTGCTCCAGGTCACCACCGCCCGTTGCCTCAGGCACGCGGGGCGGTACCGGGCCAAGCAGCGATTGATCGAAGTGTGGTCACCCTGGCCCTCGACGACGGCCGGTTGCTGGGACGCGTCTCGCCGGCGGGCGCGAGCCACGCTGCGTCCTGGGCGACCTGGTCCTCGGGGGGATGGAACGGTCTACGTCTCCGACGGCATGTCAGGGCGCCGTCTACCGCCTGCCGCCGGGAGGCTCGGCGCTGGAGCCGCTGGTGGCTCGGGGCATCCTGGGAGCCACAGACGCCGGTTCTCTCCGGCAGCGGCGCTCGGCTCTACGTCCTGATTACACGCTGGGCCTGTTCGTCTGTGCCGGTGAAGGGCGGCATGCCGGTTCGGTCGCTGTCCGGCCGATCTGATGACCGCCGGCATCGATGGGATGGTCGCGGTTCCGGCGGGATGGTGGCGGTGCAGACACGGCATCGTGGTCCCGCGCGTCGTCCGGCTCTGGCTCTCGGCCGACGGGACGCGGATCGACCGCTGGAAGGTGCTGGCCCGGGGTCCGGACATCGGGGATCCCACGCATGCCGCCGTCCGCCGGTCCGACGTCCTGGTGCTGGTGGACAGTGGCTGGGGCCGCTTCACCGAGGACGGCAAGGTGCGCCCCGACGTCCCGCCGTCCAGGCCGCGACTGCTCCGCTTCTCCCTCGATCGCTGACGGCCGCGGCGCCGCCCTCGCTCGCAATCCGGAATCCCGCCCTGATATTGAGCTTTCCAGGCTAAACGAGACGTGATACCTTTCTGAGCCTCGCGGCTAAATGATGAGCGGAGGTTCGCGATGGACACGGCAGCCCCGGTGAAGACGCTGGTCATCTATCGGCCGAAGGTCGGTGCGGAGCGGGCGCTGGAGGCGCTGGTGCGGGAAGCACTCCCCACCCTGCGGCGCCTCGGCCTGATGAGCTCCGCGGAGGGGCAGCTCTGGCGCGCGGACGACAAGCGCGGCGGCGGGGTGTCCTTCGTGGAGATGTTCGAGTGGCGGGACGGCCAGGCCTCGGACGTGGCCCACCAGACACCGGAGGTGATGGCGCTCTGGGAGCCGATGGGGTCCATTGCTCGAGGGCCTCGAGATCCGCCGCCTCGACCCGCTGTGGAGTCCTCGAACCGACCCGGCGGCGCAGCTCCAGGCGCTCGACGACGTGGTCACCGCCTGGCCCACCCGGCGCGCCGGCAGATCCTGCTCACCGTCCACATCCGGGCGAGATGAGCGCCGGCGAGATCGCCGGCCGCTTCGCTCACGCCTGGCCCACCACCACCCGCCACCTCAGGGTGCTGGAGCACGCCGGCCTGGTGCGATACGAGCGCGAGGGACGGAGGCGGGTCTACCGGGTGGAGCACGCCCGCCTGGCCCTGGTCGGCGAGTGGCTGGCCTGGTTCTCCGAGGAGCGAACATGGGTCGAACCCAGCTTGCCGAGATCCGTCGCCTCTGCCTCGCGCTTCCCGACACCGCGGAGACGATGACCTGGGGTCAGCCGCACTTCCGGGTGCGGGGAAGATCTTCGCCGGCTTCGGCGACCACGGGGAAAGACCACCCTGGGGTTCAAGCTCGAGCGCGAGCACGCCGACGCGGTGGTGCAGGATCCACGCTTCGAGCGGGCTCCCTACGTCGGCGCGCACGGCTGGGTGAGCATGGACGCCGCCGGCATCCGCGACTGGAACGAGGTCCGGGCCTTCCTGGTGGAGAGCTACCGGCTGATCGCCCCGCGGAAGCTGCTGGGAGGCCTACCTCGCCGGGAGCACCGGAACCTGCGCCGAGCCCGAAGCGTCCGGCGAAGAGCTCCGGCCGTGCCCGTTCCGGCCAAGCCGCGGAGCGATCCGCGCGAGCCCGGCCAGTCTCGCAAGGCCACTCGCTCCAGGGTCCGGCGCTGAGCCGCGCTCCGCGCGCTCAGACGATCTTCGTGCAGCCGCATGCTGTTGATCTTCCCCGGCTGGCCGACCGGCGCGCCGAAGACGATCACCACCCGGTCGCCGCGCTGGGCGAACCCGCGACTGAGCAGCTCTTCCTCCACCCGGCGCACCATCTCCTCGGTGCGGTCCACCGGCTCGAGCACCCGCGGCACCACGCCCCAGAGGAGTGACAGCTTCCGCCGCACCTCCTGGTTCGGGGAGAAGGCGACGATGGGCACCGTGGGCCGGTAGTGGCTGAGGAGCCGGGCGGTGTACCCGCCGAGGGTGAAGGCGGCGATCACCACCGCGCCCGCGGCCTTGGCGGCGTCGCAGGCCACCCCGGCGATGACGTCGGGGAAGCGAGGCGGGGAAGGTCACCCCACCGATGCGCTGGGGCACCTTGCCGTGGGTCCGGGCGGCGCTCTCGGCGGCGAGGATGATCCGGTCCATCATCTTCACCGACTCCACCGGATAGCTCCCCGAGGCGGTCTCCCGGAGAGCATCAGGGCGTCGGCCCCGTCGTAGACGGCGTTGGCCACGTCGGAGGCCTCGGCCCGGGTGGGGCGGGGATGCTCGATCATCGAGTTGAGCATCTGGGTGGCGACGATGACCGGGAGCCCGCGGAGGTTGGCGCGGCGGACGATGTCCTTCTGGATCGCCGGGACCTCCTCGGGCGGGAGCTCCACCCCGAGGTCTCCTCGGGCCACCATCACCCCGTCGCTCTTGTCGAGGATGGCGTCGAGCCGGGCGATGGCCTCCGGCTTCTCCAGCTTGGAGATGATCGGAACCTGCCGGCCCGCCTCGGCCATCGCCGCCCGCGCCTGGTCCAGGTCACTGGGCTGGCGGACGAAGGAGAGGCCGACGAAGTCCACCCCGGCCTTGATCCCGAAGAGCAGGTCCTCGCGGTCCTTGGGGGTGAGGGCCTCGGCACGGAGCGCCACCCCGGGGAGGTTGATGCCCTTGCTGTTCTTCAGCGTCCCGCCGTGCACCACCTCGGTGCGCACCAGCAGCTTCTTGTCGGTCTCCAGCACCCGGAGCTCGAGCAGCCCGTCGTCGAGGAGGATCCGGTCGCCGGGGTTCACGTCGGCGGCGAGGAAGGGATAGGTGGTGGAGACCAGCTCCACCGTCCCGGGCACGTCTCGTCGGTGGTGATGGAGAGGGTGGCCCCGGCTTCAGCTCCACCTGTCCCCCCGTCAGCCGCGCCGGTCCGGATCTTCGGACCCTGGAGATCGCCGAGGATGCCCACGCCCTTGCGGACCTTGAGGGAGGCCGCCCGCAGCAGGGAGATGGTCTGGGCGTGTTGCTCGTGGGTGCCGTGGCTGAAGTTGAGCCGGGCCACGTCCATCCCCGCCAGCAGCAGCTGCTCCATCGTCAGCTGGTCTTGGCAGGCAGGTCCGAGGGTACAGACGATCTTGGCGCGTCGCATAGAACGGGTTTCCCAGTGTCGGCGCGACTGCGGGCGGGCGCAAGCCGGCGACCTCCGAGGGAGGCCTCAGGACGGCTTGCGATGCAACAGGGCGCGGAGGTTCTCCCGCTCCCAGGCGATGGCCGCCTCATACAGCGGATAAGCCCGCTCGCGGTCCCGGAAGGCGCGGGGTGGTGCACCCGGCGCCCCGGGCCGTTCGAGCTGGGAAGAGCTGGTGGAGCATCTCGTGAAAGACGATGAACTCCACGAAGAAGCGCGGGACCTCGGGGTGGTCGAGCGCGGGATGGATCCGGATCTCCCGGGTCTGGTGATCGTAGACCCCGAGGCGGATCGACCTCCGGCGGCGGCGACCCGGCGCCCTCCCCATCCGATGGCGGCCCGCACTCCACCCTGGAAGAAGCGCTCGTTCAGCCGATCGCGGATCTCCTCAGGTGGAAGTACTGGCCCTCGGGGCTGAACCGCTCGTCGTTGGCGTCGCGATCCTGACGGATCCGGGGCTGCTCCCGGCGGATGAAATCGTCGAGCACCCGACCGGCCCGGCGCTGTCCCCGCCCGGCGTAGTCGGCCACGGCCCGGACCACCGGCTCCGGGGCGTCGAGGAACATGTGGTGCAGCCGCAGGCGCAGGGCGGCCGGGGCACGGCGAAAGCTGATCATCGTGCTGCGGTTGTCGGTGACCGAGAGGCGCACCGGCAGCCCCAGCTCGCGGGAGAGATCGCGGGCCAGCGATTCGGCCTTGTGGACCGCCACCTCGCGCGCCGGCAGGCGTGCCCGGGGAGGGCGTCGAAGAGGAGGAGCTGTCGTGGTGAGGAGTGGCTCACGGGTGAGGCAACGAGTCTAGCGCAGGGGTACCCTTGACGGGAGCGCGCAGATCGGGGTGGGAGCGCACTTCGTGGTGGAGACGTTCCGCGAGTCTCGTCAAGGTCTGGACATCCAGCGCGAACGCGCGGAGGAGCGCACCGCGCCCGCGGGCCTCCTCCACCGCCAGGCACCGCGGCTCGCCGCTGGACCGCGCCTCGGCCACCGAGCCCGATCGTTCCACCGCCAGCGTCCAGCCTCGCTTCGATGGGCTCGAACGGGTAGAGGAGGCAGGCGGTGGGACGCACCTCGGGGAGAGCGTGCAGCCCCTGGCCCGAGGAAGACGCAAGCCCCGCGCTCCGCCCGGAGCCCCCAGCGCACCGGGGTGCGGGCGAAGTAGCCCCGCCAGGCGGGACGGAGCGACTCGTAGGCCCGGATCTCCTCCGGCCCGAACGGCTCCTCCTCCACGAAGCGCTTCGCGACGCAGCCCGGTGGCCCGACCGATCCGATCCACGTCGGTGGCAGTGAGCGTGGCCAGCCGCTCCCCGGACCGGGCTGGCAGCAGCTCCGGCCGAGCGCGGCGGCGCAGCGTCCGCAGGGGAATTCGGCCGAGGTCTTGCCAGAGTCAGCCACCGGGACGAGGTTACCGCTCCGTGCCCCCGCCCGCTCCTCGCAGGTCACCCTGAGGACGGCCTTCACCGTCTGCTTCGCGGTGGTGGGCCAGCGCCGCGGTGGTGCTCTTCCTCTACGAGACCCGGCTGGCGCTGACCATCAGCGCCGCGGCGATCATGCTGGCGGTGGCGCTGGACCACGTGGTGCGCTGGCTCGAGACGCGCAAGCTGAGCCGGGCCGCGGCCATCGCCCTCACCGTGGTGGGGGTGATCCTGATCTTCGTGGGGCTGGCCTTCCTGGTGATCCCCTCCGCGGTCCAGCAGCTCCGGGACTTCATCAACGCCGCCCCGAAGATCCTCGACGGCCTCCGGCACATGCCGTGGTTCCGAGCGGCTCGAACGCGCGGCTGGACCTCGACGCGCGATTCAAGGACGCGATGCCCGGCGCGCTGGACGTGGCCCAGGGAGCCCTGAATCCCGTGGTCAGCGTGCTCACCTCGGCGCTGGGCGCGGTGGTGGCGTTCGTCGCCATCCTCACCCTCACCGTCTTCATGCTCGTCTTCGGAGGAGACCTCCTGGCCCGCCTGCTGCGGCTGGTCTCGGCCGAGAACCGCCCGCTGTGGGAGCGGGTGCTGCCCAAGTCGTACCGGGCGGTGGGGGCTACCTCGGGGGCGTCCTCCTCATCTGCAGCGTCAACGCCACCCTGACCACGACCTACCTGGCCATCAGCCGGTTCCCCTACTTCCTGCCCCCTGGGAATTCTCAGCGGACTCTCCAGCCTGATTCCCTACGCCGGGCCGGTGCTGGTGGGCGGCTTCATCACCGTGGTGGGCCTCCTCGGCGGCGGGCTGGTGAAGGGCCTGGTCACCCTCGGCTACTTCCTGCTCTACGGGCAGCTGGAGGAACGTGCTCGGGCCCTTCGTCTTCAAGCGCACCGTGCACCTCGACCCGCTGCTCACCCCTCCTCAGCGTGCTCTTCCTCGCCGAGTTGCTGGGCATCGTGGGCGCGGTGCTGGCGGTGCCGGTGGTGGCCCTGGCGCAGATCCTCGTCCGGGAGCTGCTCCAGCTGCGGAGTGGAGTGCCGCCGCCGGCCGAGAAGCCCTGACCCTCCGGGGTCACTTCCTGGACCTGGGCTGGCGCGTGCGCGTCGCCCCTCGGCATCTCCGGCCCGCTCGCGGGAGCGCTGCAGCCGCTCCAGCCGCTCCGGTTCCACCCGGATGGAGAGCACCTTCTCACCGCTGTAGGTCACCTGTCCGGGCGCGCCGCCCTTCACCCGCGCACCAGCCGCGCCCGTGTCCAGGCCACTTCGCCCCGGTTCGAGCCGGCGCCGCGCGCGTGGTGGAGCGCCAGGTGGGCGGCGTCCAGCAGCACCTCCGGCGGGATCTCCTCCTTCCGGTCGAGCGGGACCACCACGTGGGCACCGGGCAGGCCGCGGGCGTGCAACCAGAGGTGGTGCGGGCGGGCGACCTGGAAGGTGAGCGCGTCGTTGTCCGCGCCGGCGCGCCCCACCCAGATCGGATGACCGTCGGCGCTGTGGAGAGACCCGGTACGGGCGGTGGACCGGAGAGCGCCGCGCGACGCCGGGGGCGGGCGCGCGCCGCGGGACCGAGGTGCCTCCTCTGCCTCCTCGGCTTCGGCCGCGCGCAGGGCGGCCTCGGCCGCCAGCATCTCCGAGTCCAGCACTGCCAGCCGCTCGCGGGCCAGGGGCGCTTCCCGGGAGAGGCGACGGTAGAGGTGGAAGTGGCAGATCGACCTGCGCCCGCGGGGCCAGGGCGGGATCGAGCGGGACGTCCACCCTGGCGGGCACCGTCGGCGGTCCACTCGGTCAGCCGCACGGTCGTCTTCCCGCGGGGAGCTCCGAGAGGTGGTGGCGGAGCAGCTCGCCCAGGCGACGATGCTCCTCGGCCTCGGCGTCGCGCGCCGCCTCGGCGCGGACCTTCTCTCCGGGTGCGGGCCAGGCGCTGCACCGCGGCCCGTGGCGGCTGGAGCCGCGCGCGACGGGCAGCGGCACGGTGGACCGCTTCCTCGCGGGCACCGAGGAGCGCCTCGGCGGCGCGGCCCAGCGCCAGGCCCTCCTCGGCCGGGAGACGCGAGGGGGGCCCGTCCTCCGGAAACGGCGAGGTCGCCCGCGGTGGACGCGCCCGGCCGTCGCGAGGCCGCGAGCGGCACCGCTCCCTCCCCGAGGAGCAGGAACGCGCCAGGGTGCCCCGAGCTCGGCGACGACCGTCTTCGGTCCGGTGAGCTCGACCCGCAGCTCCCGCCACTCCCGTCGCTTCGGGGTGGACCAGTCGCTGGCCGAGAGGCTCCTTCCGGAGCCGGAGGAGCCACGGCGAGGGGCTTCTCGGCGGTGACCGTCCGCGCGTCGATCACCGAGAGGCGCCCGCCCTGCCCTCCACGCTCATCCGCAGCCGGGTGGTCCTGCCTGGCTGCCGGGCTCGACTCGAGCCGTTCGGGCCACGGCGCCCAGGATCTTCAGCAGCACCCCGGCCAGCACGCGGTCCAGGGCGGCGGCGACGTCACGCAGCTCCGAGCGGACGGGCGACATGCAGGGTCTCCAAAAGCGAAACGGCCCGGCGAGCGCCGAGCCGTTCATCCTCCACGGAGGAGTGATCGCTACTTCCTCTTCTTCCTGGCGTCGTCTTCCGTGTTGCCCTCTTCGCCGCCGGCTTCCTCTTCCTTTGCCGCCTTCTTCGCGCTTCGGCGCCATCAAAACCTCCGGTGTTGGTGATTCGATCGCTCGATGCCGAGTGAGTGGAGGTGATGGTAGTGACGCTCGCCACCTCGGTGTCAACGAATCGACCCGAGATCGACGCACGACTGCGCGCGCTCGCTGGTTAGGGTTCGAGCTTCGATCGCGATGAGCTCCGCTCCGCTTCGCTTCCCGCCCGACTTCCGCTTCGGCGTCGCCACTGCCGCCTACCAGGTCGAAGGGCACATCGAGAACGACTGGAGCGAGTGGGAGCGCGCGCGGCGCACGCAAGCACGTCGCCGGCGCCGGCGTGGATCACTGGAACCGCTGGGCCGAGGACTACCGGCTCGGCGACGCAGATCGGCGCGCAGTCGCTTCCGGATGAGCCTGGAGTGGGCGCGGATCGAGCCGCGACGCGGTCAGCTCGACGACAACGCGCTGGCCGGCTACCGGCGGCGGCTGGTGGCGATGCGCGAGGCCGGCCTGCAGCCGGTGGTGACGCTGCACCGCTTCACTCATCCGGCCTGGTTCCACCGTGAGACGCCCTGGCACCGGCGGAGAGCATCGCCGCCTTCCGCCGCTACGCCCGCGCCTGCGCCGAGGTGCTCCAGGGGCTGGACGCGGTGGTGCTCACCTTCAACGAACCGATGGTGCTGCTCCTCGGCGGCTACGTGCAGGCGGTGATGCCTCCGGGCATCGCCGATCCTCGGCCGGCGTATGCCGCGCTGGGAACATCGGCCGGGCCACGTCGCGGCGCGGGAGGAGCTGCTCACCCACCTGGGCCCATCCTGGGCACCAGCCAGAACATGCTAGCGCTTCGCCGCCGATCGACGGTGGAACCCGGTCGATCAGGCGCTGGTCAGTCTCGCCGACCGGGCCCACAACCACGCCTTCCTCGAGGCGATGGTGACCGGCGAGCTGCGGGTGTTCATGCCCGGCCTCTTCAGCACCCGGCAGCGATCGAGGGCGGTCGGGAGCAGACCTCGACTTCGTGGGCGTCAACTACTACACCCGTGCGCACCTCCGCTTCCTCCCCGCCGGCCCTTCCTCGAGTTCCGCTACCGCGACTCGCTACACCGGGGGCTGACCGACATCGGCTGGGAGGACTACCCCGAGGGCTTCACCACCACTCCTCTCTCCCGCCCGTCGCTACGGCCTCCCGGTCTGGGTGACCGGGAACGGCATCGACGATCGAGACGGCGAGCGGCGCAGCATTCCTCGCCGAGGCACTGGGGGCGCTGCTCCGGGCCAGCGCCAGCGGAACCGGCGCGCGGCTACCTCTACTGGTCATTTGCTCGACAGCTTCCGAGTGGCTGGAGGGCTGGGGCCCTCGCTTCGGGCTCTACCACGTCGAGCTTCGCCACGCTGGAGCGGGGCCTCACCCGGCCTGCGACTACTTTCGCCGGATCGCCGAGGCCGCGAGCTGCCGCCCCGGACAACGAGCGGCTGGAGACGAAAGCGCATGGGGGAGCGCCACCGCTGCGCAGGGCGCGGCCTGATCGTGGGAGCTCAGCCCAGAGCGGCGCCGGTAGTCGACTTCCTGCTCCTCGGCGTCGGCGGATCGACCGTCGGCTGAGCCTGCTGAAGCGACGCGCCGCGGCATCCACCTGCTCGGGCTGCATCCAGCTGGTTCACCTCGGCGCGGAACGCCGCCGCCCGCGGAGGCCGTGCGCATACCAGGCAGGTGCTTGCGGAGGCTGCGGACCGCCGCCACCGGATCTCCGACGAAGGCCACGTGTGCGCGGAAGTGGCCCAGCACCACCGTGGCACCGCTCCTCGCGCATCGGGCGCGGCGCCGCCTACGCAGCCTGGCGGAAGATCCACGGATTGCCCGAGCGCGCCGCGGCCGATCATCACCAGGTCGCAGCCGGTGCTCTCGCACCATCCGCAGTCGCGTCGGCCGGCGTCTTCACGTCGCCGTTCCCGATGGCGAGGGTCATCGACCGGACGTGGCGGCGCAGATCGGCGATCACCCGACCAGTCCGGCCTGACCGGCGCGTAGCCCTGTGGCGCGGGTGCGCGGGGGGTGCACCGCCAGCCCACGCAGCCCGCCTCCTCAGCGCGGCGGCCATCTGCAGCATAGTTGCGGTGCTGCGCGTCCCAGCCGCTGCGGATCTTCGCCGTCACCGGCAGCCCGGTGGCCTCGCCGATGGCACGACGATCGCCGCGGCGCGTGGCGGGTCGCAGAGCAGGGCCGAGCCCGCGCCGTTGCGGGTGCACCTTCTTCACCGGGCACCCCATGTTCACGTCGATCAGCTCGGCGCCCCACTCCTTCGCCACCAGCCGCGGCCCGGGCCATCACCTCCGGCTCCCCACCGAAGATCTGCAGCCGAGTACGGGCCGCTCGACCTCCGCGTCGTGCCGCGAGGTAGCGCACGGTCCGGGCGTTGGCGCGCATCAGCCCTGCGCGCTGACCAGCTCCGGTGGGGCAGAGCGCGGCACCCATCCGGAAGGCCAGGACACGAAAGGGCTCCTCGCTCACCCCGGCCATCGGGGCGAGCACCCAGGGGTTCTTCAACGAATGACGGCCCGAGGCGCAGCATCGAGCCGCACGCGCCTTATACACGGGGACCCTCTCCCGGCCTTGTTACAGCTAGTCGGATGTTCTCGTTCCGAGCTGCGAGCTCGATCCGGGTCACGGTGCATCCCAGTCATCCGTGCTGATGGGCGCGCTCTTCGGCTTACTGGGCGCTCGATTTCCGTGTGAACGCCGGACTGGCCGGGAAGCGTGCTCTCCGACCCGCCGGCCTCCAACCGACTCCCACCCAGGTCGCGGTGGTGCTCATCTGGACGGGCATCGTCTGTTCGTCTCGCTCCTCTTCCACGAGCTCGGGCACGCGGTGTCGATGCGGGCCTACCAGGTACCAGCCGAGCATCCGGCTGGTGATGCTCAGGGGGCTTCACCAGCCTAGACGGTCCCGCGCCGCTTCCTGGCGACCGCGACGTGGTGACCACCCTGGCCGGGCCCTCTTCGGCGCTCGCGCTCGCCCTCCTCTGTTACGGGCTGCTCCGCCTCGGGCCGGGCGACGTTCTCCCTACGTCTTCGAGACCGTGCCGGAGGGCGATCTCGCCTGGGCGATCGTTCAGCACTGGTCCCGGTCCTCGCCCTCGGACGGCGGCGGAGTGGTGCTGGCGCCATCCTCTCCCCGGGCGTTCGGCCGCGGGGGGATGGCGGTGGCGTTCAGGTGTGGTCTCGCCATCGCAGCTTCATCGTCTACCGAGGCGGATCCGCGGGGTCGCTCAGCTTCCTGCTGCTCTTCGCCCTCCTCTTTCGCGTTCCACAACTTCCAGGGTGCTGATGGTCTGGTCTGGCGGTCCGAGGCCCTGGCGCCGTGCCCCTGAGCTGGTCGAGGCCGAGATGTTGTTCCGCGATGGGCAGAGCTACCGGCACCGCCCGCGCCCGGCTCGAGTCGCTCCAGGGGCGCCGCGCTGCCACCCGGTCGCCAGCGCCTCCACCACCTGCTCGGCTGGATCGCGCTCCGGGAAGGCGAGGGCCGCCGGGCGCTGGACCACTTCAGCCAGGTGCAGGCCCGTCCGGTCGGGCGGCATGCGCTCGCCGCCGCGTTCAGTCTGATCGGCGACGAGGCCCGGGCGCGCCCGCTCTGGGAGCAGGCATGCCACGGAGACGTAGGACGTCCGGCGATCCTTCAAGAATGGGCGAGGGCGCTGTCTGCGTGCGGGGCGGACCGACGACGCCGAGCACCTGCCGGGAGTGGATCGCCGGCGCTGCGTACGCCGCGGCAGAAGATCGGCGTTCCTCCGCGGGGACCTACTCCAGGCCGCCCACTTCGGCGAGGAGTCGTTCCGTCGGAGGCCGCGGGCCAGGCGCGCCTACGACGTCGCCTGCGCCCTGCGCCAGGGCGGGGATACCCGGCGGGCGATGGAGTTCCTCGACGTGCCCGGGAGCTGGCGTTACTGCGGATGCGGACATGCGGCAGCGACCGATCCCGACCTCGGCTCCTCTCAGGGCCTCCCGGCCTTCCGACGCCTGGCTCGCCTCCCTGCGGAAAATCTGCGGCGTCCTGACGGGGCCCTGACAGGCGGGCAGCCACATGGCTTGGGGCATGCCCACCGCCGCCGCCGTTCAGGCCCCGGTCGACCAAGAATCAGCTGGATTGGCGTCGCATTCCGTTTCCTGGCGATGCGTCGTTCGCCGTGGTGGCGATCTTCTTCGTCCCCTTCCACTGGTCCTACGTGCGCCTGGGCGGTAGGCGCTCTATTACGCTCCGGATGTGGGTGGTGACCGCTGGCTACCACCGGTACTTCGCCCACCGGACGTCTTCAAGACTTCGCGCGTCTTCCAGTTCGTCCTCGCGCTCCTCGCCGAGACCTCCGGCCCAGAAGGGCGTCCTGTGGTGGGCGGCGCAACCACCGGCACCACCACCGCGCAGTCGGACCAGCCGGGGACGTCCACTCGCCCCTGCAGAGCGGCTTCTGGTGGAGTCACGTGGGCTGGATCCTCTCCGACGCGCACGCCGAGACCCGCACCGAGGCCGATCCGCGACTTCGCCCGGTTCCCCGAGCTGCGGTTCCTCAACCGCTTCCACCTCCTGCCGCCCTTCCTGCTCGCGGTGGCGATCTTCCTCATCGGCGGCTTGCCGCTGCTGGTGTGGGGCTTCTTCGTCAGCACGGTGGTGCTCTGGCACGGGACGTTCACCATCAACTCGCTGAGCCACGTCTTCGGGTCGCGCCGTTACAAGACCACCGACACCAGCCGGAACAACTTCCTCCTCGCGCTGGTGACCTGTGGCGAGGGCTGGCACAACAACCACCACTACCATCAGAACACCGCCAACCAGGGCTGGTTCTGGTGGGAGGTCGACGCGACCTACTACCTGCTGCGGCTCCTCTCGGGGCTCGGGGCTGATCTCGGATCTCCGGACGCCCACCGAGGCGGTGCGCTTCTCCTTCCAGCGCTACACCGACGAGGACCAGCGCAGCTGCGGAATGCTCCCTTCGGTGCTGGGCAAGGCCCGGCTGGCCGTCCTGGCCGCTCGCGAACGGGTGGCGGGAACGGTCAAGGCCGCCGGGGAGCTCGCCGGCGCCGCGCCCGGCCCCGGTGCTCAGGCGCGAGGTAGGTAGCGGCACTCGCGGGCTGGTAGGCACCTCCGGAAAACCGGAGGGGCCATGCGCTCCAGAAGATCCTCATTGCGCTCGCAGCGGTGATCCTCAGTGCTCTGCGGGGTCATCGCCACCCGTCCCGACACCTACCGGGTGGAGCGCTCCACCCGGATCGCCGCCCCACCCGACGTGGTGTTCGGCCTGGTCAACGACCTCCACCGGTGGGACGCCTGGTCTCCCTGGGCGAAGCTCGATCCGAACATGAAGAAGACCCTCGGCGGACCGCCGGCCGGCGTCGGCGCGACCTACGCCTGGGCCGGCGACAAGAAGGTGGGCGAAAGCGCAACATGCGCATCACCGAGACGCGTTCCTCCGGAGAAGGTGGGCATCCGTCTGGAGTTCACCCAGCCGTGGCAGGCGGTGAGCCAGAGCGAGTTCACCTTCAAGCCCGACGGTGCCGGGACGCGGGTGAACTGGGCGATGAGCGGGACCAACAACTTCATGTCCAAGGCCTTCGGCCTCTTCGCCGACATGGATGCGGATGATCGGCAAGGACTTCGACCAGGGCCTGGCTGAACATGAAGAAGGTCGCCGAGGAGACCGCCAAGGCCAACGCGGCGGCGGCCGCGGCTGCATCCAGCGCACCTCCGGCCACCACTCTCGGTGCCCGCACCGCAGACGCCGGCGCCGGCCGGGAAGTAGCCGTTCGCGACGGAGCGGGTCAGCGCTCGACGAGCGATCTGCCCGGAGGCGCCCGGCCTGGAAGTCCACGATGGCCTGGTGGATCTCCTCGGGGGTGTTCATGACGAAGCGGGCCGTAGCGGGCCACCGGCTCGTGCAGCGGCAACCCCGCCGAGGAGGCAGCAGGCGAGCGGGACCCTTCGCGTCCGGAGCCACCGCGAGCCGACCGCGCCATCTCCGGCACCGAAGACGACCGCGCTTGCCCTCCGACACCGGGGTGCGCTTCTCCCCGGCGAGCATCTCGCCCCGGAAGACGTAGGCGAAGACGTCGTGATCGTTGGGCAAAGGCACGTCCACCGAGGCCCCGGGCTGCAGCGTCCAGTCGTGGAGGAGGATCGGCGTCCGGGTCTCGATCACCGCCCGGGCACCGAGCGCCTCGCCGGCGATGACCCGCACCTGCGCCAGCCCGTCGTCGGAGGAGCGCTCGGGGATGCTGCCTGAGGGGATCTCCTGGTAGCGGGGGCGATCATCTTGTCGCGCCGGGGAGGTTCACCCAGATCTGGAAACCGTGCATCCGGCCGCCCTCGTTCGCAGGATCTGCCTGGCCGGGAGCTCGGAATGGATCACCCCCGAGCCGGCGGTCATCCACTGCACGTCGCCGGGGCGCAGCTGGCCGCGGTGCCCGGCGGAGTCCTCGTGCTCCACGCCGCCCTCGAGGCAAGTAGGTGACGGTCTCGAAGCCGCGGTGCGGATGGTCGGGCGCCCGACCGCCTCACCGGGCGCGTACTCGACGGGCCCCATCTCGTCGAGGAGGAGGAAGGGGTCGAGCTGATGAGGCCCCCGACCGGGAAGGGCCGGCGGACGGTGAAGCCACCGCCCTCGCGCTGGGTCTGGGCCTGGAGGACGCGACGGACGGGACGCAGGGTGGACATGGGACGCTCCTGCCAACAACTTCACGCAGCCGATGCCGCCGCGCAAAGGTTCCCGCCGAGCAATCGGCCGTTCCCCTCCCGGCAACAGTGCGTGCTGCCGAAGCGGCCTACTTCATCGCCGTCGCTGACGGATTTGGCGCTCTTCTTGGCCTTCTTGTGCGCCTTTGCTCGCCGCGCGCCTTGGTGTCCGTCGCTGCGGTGTCGGCGGCCGCCGCGGTGTCCGACGCTGCCTTGTCCGTCGCCGACTTGGTGTCCTGGCTGCCTTGTCCGTGGCCGACTTGGTGTCGCCGGCCGCCTTGTCCGTCGCCGCCTGCGTGTCTGCCGCGGCCTTGTCGGTGGCCGCCGCCGCCTCCTTGTTGCCGCGGTCTGGGCGAAGGCCATCGTCGACAGCGACAGCACCAGCGCTCCGATCAGCTTCCTCATCGCCGCATCCTCCAGAGCCGGGCAGTGCCTGAGGATTCAGGCTCCCCGGACGGAGGGAAGGTGACCACGGCCCCTCGACGGCGCAGCCCCATGCTAAGGCCGGGTGTTCAGCGGTGAAACCTGGCCAGCCCTCCCGCGCGTAGCCCCTCCAGGTCGACGGAGACCGACGAGCGGTTGATGGAGAGATTCGTCCAGGGTGAAGGAGAGCGCCTTCTCGGAGCTCTTCGCGCGGCATGCACCGCGCCTGCACGGCGCCCTGCGCTCGAATGGTCGGTCCTGCGTCCGCCGAGGACGTGCTCCAGGAACGTTCCTCTCCATCGTGCGGGCCCGGGGACAGTACGAGCCCGGCGCGCGCGTTCCGCCCTGGCTCTATGCCGTTGGCGATCAACGCCGGCGCGCGACCACCTGCCGGCCGGCATCGCCGCGAAGAGCTGGCTGCGCCGGAAGACATGCCCGAGCGCATCGCGGAGCCGGAGCCGACCGTCGACCCGGGCTGACGCGGAGGTCGAGCGAGCCCTGGCCCAGCTGCCGCAGAACCAGCGCGAGGAGCCATCGTCCTGCATCGGTTCGAGGGCTTCTCGTTCCGGGAGATCGGCGAGCTGCTCGGGTGAGCGAGACGGCGGTCAAGGTCCGCGCCCATCGCGGCTACGAGCGCCTGCGCCTGCTGCTCGCCGCGCACCGGGAGGCGCCTGAACGACCACGAGCGATTCCTCGGGCACCTCTCCGCCGATGCCCTCGACGACGGCGGACCGCGCCTCACGCTGCCGGGTGCCGGAGTGTGGCGTCGCTGCTTCCCGTCGAGACCGCGGCCGTGCCTTCGCCCACGCTGGATGCCATCCATGCCCGCGCGTGGAGGCGCTGCGAACCACCCCGCTCCGCCCCTGGAGGCGCGAGGCCGCGCTGCTGGCTGGCCTGAACGCCGCCGTCGCCGTGCGCCGCCACGCTCCTCCTCGGCAACGCCCGATGGCATGCCAGCGACGATCGGGCTCGGATGGCGGCGACCGGAGCCCTGCTCTTCGGGACCCTGACGCTGGGCGAGATGGCGGCGCTGGACCTCGCCGGCGTCACAGCGTTCTCTTCCTGGCCCTCGCCTTCCTGCTCCCGGTCGGCCTGCTCCTCTCCGGGCATGGCTGGACGAGCCCGCTGACCAGTCGCCGGGGCGATGCCCTGCGCGATCACCATCGTCCTCACCGCGCTCGTCCCGCTGCGGCAGACGCTCTTCGTCCTCGGAGAATGGCCTTCGACGGGCGACGGGCCCGCGGCGCTGGCCCTGGCGGCCGTGAGCCACCGGGCTTTTCAGCCTTCACTGGCGCACTGCCTCGACGGAGAGCGCCCTGCACCTCCTCGGCTTCCACGCCGCTGCCCTGGCTCTCCCTGGCGGTGCTGGCAAGGTCGCGCTGCGCCGCTTGCTGCCCACTCGAAAGCCACGTCCCTTGACCATGCGCCCTCTCCTCGCCCTGCTCGTGCTCGCCCCCCTCACCATCCTGGCCCAGCCCCGCACCCCCGTGCTGGTGGAGCTCTTCACCTCCGAGGGTTGCTCCTCCCTGTCCGCAGGCGCGACGAGGCGCTGGCGGCGCTGAGCCGGACGCAGGAGGTGAAGGGGCGGAGGTCATCCCGCTCGAGCTGCACGTCGACTACTGGAACCAGCTCGGCTGGGTGGACCCCTTCTCCGCGCCGGAGTTCACCGCCCGGCAGGAGGCCGCATGCCCGCGGTCTTCGGCGGGGACGGCCTGTACACGCCGCAGATCGTCGTCGACGGCGCGGCCGCGGGCGTGGGCAGCCCCGGGTGCGCTGCGGCGACTGGTCGAGCGGGCGGCGACGACGCCCACAGGCTGCGCTGGAGGTCAAGGTCGCTCCGGGGAACCCCGGGCTGGAGGTGACGGTGCGCGCGCCTCCCGGGATCGCCGGACGGCTGATCGGTGGCGCTCTCCGAGGCCGAGCTGGCGAGCAAGGTCGAGCGAGGTGAGAACCGTGGGCGGACGCTGGCCCACGCGCCGGTGGCCGGCTGGTGGTGGACGGGGGAACCCTGTCCACCGAGCACCGGGTGCGGCTCGGGCTGTCGAAGGGCTGGCGCCAGAGACCGGCCTCCGGGTGGTGGCCTTCGTGCAGGACCCGCGGGGTCGGGTGGTCGCGGTCGGAACCGCCGCCGTGAACCGAAGCGCGGCTTTCCGCCCCTGGCGGGCGACGGGTGGCTTGCGACGTGGTGCGCGCTGCATTAGCGACATCGACCACCGTTGCCCGAAGACGTCACCCGATTCCGGCTCTCCGTCCTGCGTGGAGAGCCTCCAGCACACACCCGCGCCACGCTCGCGCTGGTGTGGTCCGCCTCGCGCAGCAGCACCTCGGCCTGGCGTGCTCACCGTCATCTCGGCGGTGCTGCCCCTGGGGATCGCCTTCGTCGGCAAGGAGATCATCGACGCGGTCGTCGCTCACGACGGGCGGCGTACCCTGGAGTGGGTCCTCGCCGAGCTGGGGCTGGTGGTGGCCTCGGCGCTGGCGTTGCGGTCCCTGGGGCTGATGCGGCAGCTCCTCGGCGCACGGCTCGGCCTGGACATCAACGCTCAGATTCTCCAGAAGGCGCTCTCGCTCGACCTCCGGCACTTCGAGGATCCGACTTCTACGACCAGCTCACCCGCGCCCGGCGGGAAGCGTCGAGCCGTCCGATCTCGGTGGTGACCGAGTCGTTTCAGCTCGTGCAGAACGTGCCTCACCCTGGCCGGCTAGCATCGGGCTGCTGCATCCGCTTCTCAGCGGCTGGGCGGTGCTCGGCCTGGTCTTGGCGGCGATCCCGGCGACCGTGGCCGAGATGCGCTTCCGCACGCCGCCTTTCGACATGCGCAACTGGCGATCGCCCGACAGCCGGCGGCTGCTAACTACCTCGAGTACGTTCTGGCCAACGACGACCACGCCAAGGAGGTGAAGCTCTTCGGGCTGGGGCCGATGCTGCTCGACCGCTACCGCTCCACTGGGCGAAGAGCTTCTACCTGGAGGATCGCAGAGCTCGCCGATGCAGCGCGCGGGCTGGGGCATCCTATCGCTCAGCCTGCATCGCGCACCGGCGCCTATTACGCCTGCTACGCGCTGATGGCGCGTGGCCGCCGCGCGCCGGGCAAGCTGAGCCTCGGCGACATGACGCTCTACATCGTGGCGTTTCGCCAGGGCCAGCAGGCGTTCCAGACCGATCCTCACCGCGATCGGCGGCATGTACGAGGACAACCTCTACATGTCGAACCTCTTCGTGCCTGGCCATCCCCACGGAACGGCTCGGGCGCTCTCACTCCACCGGAGTTGCGCCGCGGCTACCTGCGGCGGTGGAGGAGGTCGGGCATCCGCTTCGAGGGCGTCGGCTTCCGTTACCCGGAGGCCACGAGGCTGGGCGCTCTCCGGCACGTGTCGCTCTTCATCCCGCGAGGGTCAGAGCCGGTCGCGCTGGTCGGGCAGAACGGCGCGCGGCAAGACGACGCTTCATCAAGCTGCTGACCCGGCTGTACGAGCCGACCGAAGGGCGCGATCCTCCTCGACGGCAAGGATCTCGCAGGGCCTGGGACAGAGGCCACGCTTCGGCGGCGCATCGGCGTCATCTTCCAGGACTTCAACCAGTACCAGCTCGCGCTGCGCGAGAACGTCGGCTTCGGCAGCGTCGAGCACGCCGAGGACGAGCGCGCGTCGGGCGCGCGGTCGACCAGGGCGGCGCGGACGAGCTGGTCGCCGACGCTGCCGTGGCAGGCTCGACACGCCAGCTCGGCCGCTGGTTCAAGGACGGCGTCGAGCTGTCGGGCGGCCAGTGGCAGAAGGTGGCGCTCGCGCGCGCGTTCATGCGCGAGGAGGCCGACATCCTGGTCCTCGACGAGCCGACCGCGGCGCTGGACGCCGAGGCCGGAGCACGCCATCTTCCGAGCGATTCCGGCCAGCTGGCCCGCGGCCGGACGACACTGCTCGATCTCCACCGTCTCCGACCGTGCGGCGGGCGGACCGCATCGTGGTCATCGAGCACGGGCAGATCGTCGAGCAGGGCACGCACGAGGAGCTGATGGCGCCGGCGGCCGCTACGCGCACCTCTTCACGCTCCAGGCGAAGGGCTACCAGTGAGCGAGGCCGTCCGCGGCAGTGTGCTTCGACCTGCTGTCCGCGCTGCCCGACGGCTGGACGGCCTGGACGGAGTGGCGGAGAAGCGCCGGTCGCGGGCCCTCCGGTCGCCCCTGGCGGAGGGAAATACCTGGAACTGACGGCAGCGGGGGCTACGTCCCGTACCATCGCCAGCCGCTCGCGGCGGCGGCTGACGTCACGGCCTCCCGGGAACCGGCGTCGATGCTGGAGGCGCGCTGGGACTCCCTCCGGCCTTGGCCGGATGTCTCCGCGCGCGGCGGGTGTCGGCGATCCGCCTTCCGAAGGCGGGTGGTGACCAACTGCTCGGAGGTCCTGGGGCGGCGCGCAGCTCGCGCGGGTGGGAAAAGGCGCCGTTCGACGTCGTCGTCACTGCCGAGCGAGCGCCGGCGCCTGAGCAAGCCGGACCCGGCGCCCTACGCCCTCGTCGCAAAGAAGCTCCGCGCCATCCCCGGGGACACGCCTACCTCGCCACGGCTCCGCGCCTCGATGCGGTCGGTGCCGAGCGCCACGGCTTCCGCGTCGTACCCTGGGTCAACCGGTCTCGGCGACCCCCGGCCGCCCGGATTCCAGGGACCGATCCTCGACAGCCTGCGGACCTGGTGGCCGGCGTTCAGCTAGCTCAGCTCCTTGAATCGTCGCAGATCCCCGTCTCGAGGTCGAAGCTCCCAGCTCAGGCCCGAGCTCATGCGGACACGCGGTAGCGGCTTCCGACCTTGAGAGGAGAAACCACAGTCGCCGCCGACGAATCCGTGCTCAGAGCAAACCGAGCTCGCATCGGCATGCCCTTCTCCGACCTTCTCGATCGCGAAGCAAGCCCGCATCAACGGGAATATTACGTGTCTGGGATGGGATCGGTGAAGCCGGATCCGCTCCATCGTTCGCTCGATCGCGCTCTGGTCGATCGAAACGCGCTCGAAGGAGACCACCCGGCCGACAACGAATATCTGCGCGGCAGGGGGCGGAACGGAAGCCCCCGTCCCAATCGCTCTGGCATTTGCGCGAGACTTGGTCCCGAACAAGAGACAGACGACCGCTGCAGCCAGCGTTGCTGGGAATTCCTCATGATCAGCCGGTGTGTCACGACGCCTCGGGATCGCACGGTCGCCCAGGCCCGGCGAGCATCTGGCCGGCGCCCCGTCCGTAGCGGGCTGCCGCCGAGGCCCGGTCCCGAAGGGCACGTCGACCGGATGCACCTTAGCGGCCGGGAAGATGAGACACCGCTCCCGACGCCGGGGCCGGGGTGCTAAGGGGATGAAGACCGTCACCCACCCCATGTCGTGCCGCTCCACCACCACGCCCACCGCAGGCCGTCCCTCCATCTCCACCAGGGCCATCTCGAGATCTGCACCCTGGCCTCGAGCATCGCCGGGTGGCCGAGCGGAGCATGGAATAGCCAGGGATCTTGTCGAGCACCTTCTCCTCGACCGTGGCGCCGAGCTTGGTCGGGAAACCCCCGCGCCACCAGCCCGGCGATGAAGCAGGCCAGCACCACGAGCACGATGGCGATCAGATCGGGTGTGGAGCCGGCTCTCGGGGATCATCGCAGCGATAGGCTTCACCAGTCCCATCAGCGTCTTCACGCCCTTCAGGAGCAGGGATCACCGCCAGGTAGATGGGGAGGATCACCAGCAGGCCTCCCACGAAGGTGGTGCCGAGGGAAGCGGAGCAGTCGTCGCATGGAGGACCCCCATCGTGCAGACGGGGCGGAGCCTAGACCGGCTGGGCAGACGTTGCCGTGGGTGCCACCACCACCTCGGACCAGGCGGGGGAATGGCGAGCGACCGGATCCGCTTCGCCTCCGTCGCGCGCACCATCCGCCCCGCGGTGGTCGGAAGGTAAAGGCCCCGTCCGGCGGATGCGCCGGATTCCGGTTCGCTGCAGCCTGTCCCGGGCGGTCATGGTGCGCGCCAAGGTGTGCAACCGCCCGGGGCCGACCCGTGGGTGTAGACTCGTACACCCGTTGACCCTCAGCACGAGCTCGTCCTGGTTTGGTCGGTATCGACTCACCTCGCGGATCGCGACGGGCGGGATGGCCGAGGTCTACCTGGGCCGGGCGCTGCAGGCCGATGGACGCTTCGGGCCGGCGGTGGCGGTGAAGCGGCTGCTCCCCACCTCAACTCCGACCCGGCCATCGTCCGGATGTTCCTGAACGAGGCGCGAGATCACCGCAGCAGATCCACCACCCCAACGTGGTGGAGATCATCGACCTGGGCCACTTCCAGAACGAGCCCTTCATCGCCATGGAGCTGCTGGACGGCCACAGCTTCGCCGAGCTCCGGCGAGACAGCGGCCCAGATCCGGCAAGCAGGTGCCCGCTGGGCATCACCCTGCGCATCCTGACCGAGGCCTGCCGGGGTCTCGACGCCGCACACCGCGCGGTGGACTCCAAGGGACGCGAGCTGCTAGCATCGTCCATCGTGACTTCACCCGGACAACATCCACGTCGGCGTCACCGGCGAGGTGAAGGTCATCGACTTCGGCATCGCCAAGTCGGCGCTGGTCGGAGGCGGGACCGAGCCGGGGACGCTGAAGGGCAAGTTCTTCTACATGTCTCCGGAGATGATCGCTCGGCCAGGACGTCGACCACCGCGCCGACCTCTTCGCCGCCGGGGTGATGCTCTACGAGCAGCTCTGCGGTCGCACGGACCCTTCACCGGGCTGAACACCGAGGAGTGCTCAACCGCATCAGCGAGGGTCGCCCCAAGCGCCCCACCGAGTTCGATCCCTCGGTCCTGGGACTGGAGCTGATCTGCCTCAAGGCCCTGTCGCGGGACCCGGCCAAGCGCTTCCCTTCCCTGGTGGAGTTCGTCTCCGCCATCGAGGGTGGATGGCCCGGCGCGGGTGGCGACGACCGGCGAGGAGGTAGGCGGACTACGTCGGCGCGATCTTCCCGCCGAGGAGGATCCCAGAGCGCATCGCCCTTCGCCGCGCACGGCTGGCCGAGCCCGTCGACGCCCACCCGCTCGCCGGATGCCACCGCGCTCGACCTGCTTCCGCCTCGCGAGGACAGCCGACCGCCTCGCCGCATCACCGACCCGCCGCGGAAGCGCGAGCCGCTCGAAGCTGGAGGCTGCAGCTCAAGGCTGCCGCCCGCTGGGTGAGCCGACCAGGAGATCCTCGGGCCCCTGGCCTGGTCGCGGTGCTGGGCGCCGGCACGGTGGCCTACCTCAAGCGGCCGCAGCAGAGCGCCGGCGATCCGCCTGGCCCGCGCCGAGGCCGCGCTCGAATGCCGCCGCCGCGCACCAAGGAGCTGGTGGCGCTCACCGAGGATCCCAAGGCCAGCGAGCCCGAGCTGCGCCGTGCAGGAGAGCTCGCGCTGCAGAGCAGCGACCTCGAGGGGCGTTGCGGGTCACTCCAGGCCTTTGCCCGGCGCTATCCGGAGTCCATCGACGCCGCGCTCCAGGAGGCCCGGGCGTGCATCGGGCTGGACTGGGGAAGCGGGCCGATGCGGCGATCGACCGGGCGCTGAGCCTCGATCCGGAGGACCCGCGGCCAGATCTCTTGAGGGCCGACCTCCGGCGGATGCAGGGAGACGCCTCGGGAATGCTGGAGGCGCTGACCAGTGCCAGCCGGAAGGCCCTAACGACCGGGAGATCGCCGTTCGCCGGGGCGAGTTGCTCAGCCAGGCAGGGCGGCTCGACGAAGTCGGCCCGGCGGTGCTGGGCTCGGTGCTGCGGAAGCGCTTCCATCCGGGGCACGCGAGCCGAGCTGGGATTCGTGAAGCTCCGCCAGAACCAGCCGGCGGAGGCGGTGCGCCTGCTCCGGGATACGCCCTCCGCCGCTCGCCCAATCTCGCCAAGGCGCACTACTACCTGGGCGCCGCGCTGGTGCAGCAGGGCGAGCCGGGCGAGGGTGAGGCCGAGTACCACACCGCGAACAAGCTCGCGCCCAGCGACCCCGTCCCCTGGGCGCGCTGTGCGCCCTGGCCGCCAGCGGAGCAAGCCGGCGGAGGTGGAGGCGTACAAGAAGGAGCTGGCCGACCGCTTCCGGAGCAGGCGCCGAAGTTCATCGCCGAGTGCCGATGACCGAAGCCCGGGCCGGCTGAGCGCCCGCGCCGGATCGGTCCTCTCGCTCAGAGGACGATCTGCACGTGTTTGCAGCACTGGGCGCGCACGAAATCTCTCAGCGGGGGTTTTATAGTCAGA
>ERZ1370068.10870-contig-9530_pt1 | contig 39293 bp, 60 predicted proteins | sample MGYA00561227_ERZ1370068 | MGnify/ENA primary metagenome ERZ1370068 (study PRJEB38410, sample SAMEA6850437) | metagenome | study: Metagenomic assessment of the ecological functions of the soil: analysis of the soil microbiota associated with the...
GTGTACTTCGTTCGGTGCGGCCATTTGCTACATCTCAATCGCCACCTCCACGCCTCGCGCCGGTCGTCGGCGCGGCTGGCAGCCGGTCTGTGGGGACGCGACCGCTCTGCAGCCAGATCGACGCGATGGGGCGGACGCTGGCCGGAAGGGAAAAACGGATCGCCGCTGGATCGGCGGATGAGCCGGCGGCCCGCCGAACCTCGACGTTGATGACGAAAGAAAGACCACTCGGTGGCTGCCGCTCGTCCGGCGTCGCCCTCCACTGGCTCTGGACCGACGATTTCTCAGAACATCCTAGAGCGTTCTACTGCGTCCGCGGATCGCGACCAAGGCGGCAGGATCGTCCATGCCCAGAACGTCGCGATGCCCTGCTTCCGATCGACGGGCCGCTGCTGGCAGCGTTTTAGACGGGATGCGGGCGCGTCCCCGGTGTGATCTGGGGCTACCTGTCTGCCTGGCGCCCCGGCCTGGCGGGGCGCCGAAATCGCCTCGGTCAGGCACGCACACCGTTTACTGCCAGCCTGCACGCTCGGGATTCTGCTCGCTCGCGGTAGTTCGTTCGCGGGGCGTCGCAAAATATTTGTTGCCGCCGGGCGATCCATTTTCGTCATCCGTGGCGTCTATCATTCCAGCATGCGCGCCGCTCCCGGCCTGGAGCCTCGTCCTGCACGATGGGTGGCGCTGCGCAGCCGCGGCTCCGGCACGCGTCGCGGGAACGGGAACGGGAACGAAAACAGGGACGCCCGCTTACGGTTGCACGGATCGGTCGAGCCGGTGCGCAGCCATCCCGTTGATCGTTCCGCGCCTGAGCGGATCGGGTCCTGGCACCGGCGCGACCTGGTCATCGTCCGCCTCGTCAAGCCCGGCAGCGCGTCGAAGCGCGGCGATCTGCTCATCGAGTTCGACCGGCAGGCGCAGATCAAGACGGCGCACGATCGCGCAGGCCGAGTATCGCGATTTCGTCGAGCAGATCAACCGGAAGCGCGGCGAGCAGATCACCGCCGGCGCGCACGGCGAGGCGGAGCTCGAAGACGGCGGAGAACGCCGTCAAGAGCGCCGAGCTCGAGATCCTCAAGACCGAGGTCGTGCCGCCGATCACCGGCGGAGCAGAACCGGCTGTCGCTCGACGAAGCGCGCGCCAAGGCCGACCCAGCTCCGGCGGACGTTCGACCTGCGCCGGAAGGCCGACGCGGCGGACATCCGCGCGCTCGAGATTCAGCGCGATCGCGCGCATGAACGCCTGGAAGCACGCCGAGAGCGAACGCCGACAAGATGCGCGTCGTCGTCGCCGATCGACGGCATGGTGGTGCTCAAGTCGACGTGGAAGAACGGCACGATGGGCGAAGTGCAGGAAGGCGAGGAGGTGCGCTCCGGCCTCGGCATCATGGACGTCATCGATCTCGTCGGCGATGCAGGTGCGCGCGCAGCGTGAATCAGGCCGACGTCTCGGCGCTTCGCGTCGGCGCAGCCGGCGCGCATCACGCTCGACTCGTATCCGACGCGCACGTTCACCGGCCGCCTCGAGCAGCTGTCGCCGATTGGCGCGATCAGCACAGATGTCGAACCGGGTGCGGTACGTTTCTCGCCGTGTTCAGCATCGAGGGCAGCGATCCGCACCTGATGCCCGACCTCGCGCCATCGACACGGCGCATGACGACAGTACGGCCGTGAATGCCACGCGATGAAGAAAGCGCCGCGCGATCCTCGCGCTGGTCGCTCGTCGTCGCGCTGTCGGTCGCGGCGGCGGCGGCGCTGCGTCGCGACACCGGCATCGTCGTCGCTGCCCGACGGCGCTCGTCGACGCAGGACGACGTTCGTCGACTTCCTGCAGCTGCGGGGTGAGATCCGGCCGGTCCGATCGGTCGTGCTGACCGCGCCGTCGGCCGGCATCGCGACCTGCAGATCGTCGATCTGGCCGCCAACGGCGCCAAGGTGCGCCGCCGGCGACGTCGTCGTCACGTTCGATCCCACCCAGCAGCAGCGCACGCTCGAAACCAAGCAGTCGGAGCTGAAGCAGGCCGAATCGGAGATCGAGCGGACCGAGGCCGAGCAGCGCCGCCGCGTCGCCTCGGCGCAGAGCGAGCTCGACGAGGCGAAGAAGGCGCTCGCGCGGGCGCGGCTCGAGACTGCAGGGCAACGAGCTGCGCGCGCGCATCGACGCCGAGAACTTCGTCATCGCGGTCTCGCAACGCCGAAGAGCACGTCCGCGAGCTCGAGAAGAAGATCGAGGGCGAGCGGATCGCGGCCCAGGCCGACGTCGCGATCGCCAGGCAGAAGCGCGACAAGGCGCTGTGCGACGTCAACGAGACCGAGCGCATCATCGGCTCGCTGCAGGTGCGCGCGCCGATCGGCCGGCTCGATCTCGCTGCTGCCGAACTTCCGCGCCGGCGGACCCGGCCGCGCCGCGCCCGGAGTTCAGGCGCGGCGATCGCGCCTGGTTCGGCGCGCAGATCGCAGAGCTGCCCGATCTCACCGCCGATTCAGATGACGGCGCGGGTGGACGAAGCGCGATCGCGGCCGCATGCAGATCGGCAGCGGCGTGCGGGTGCGCGTCGACGCGGTGCCGGACCGCGAGCTGACCGGCACGCTGAAGGACATCTCCGTCGTCGCCAAGCCTGACTTCACGACGTGGCCGCCGGTCCGCAACTTCGACCTCGTCGTCTCGCTGTCGGACTCCGATCCGCGGCTGCGCTCGGGCATGAGCGCGTCGGCGCGCGTAGAGCTGGATCGCCTGCCGAACGGTCCTGGTCGTGCCGACCGGCGCCGTGTTCCAGCGCGGGCGCGGCGACGGTCGTTTACGTCGTCAATCGCGGCGACGTTCGAAGTCGCGTCCCGTCACGGTGCTGCGGCGCGGCCGCGATCAGATCGCGATCGCGTCGGGCGTCAGCGAAGGCGACCGCGTCTCGCTGAAGGAGCCGGAACAGGAAGGCGCCGCGAAGTGATCAAGAAGGCCGCGATCGCGATCGTCGTGCTGCTGCGCTGCCGGCGCCGCCGTGCTGCGCAGCGTGTCGGCGATCGCGCGCCGAAGCCGATGCCGACGACGCACGTCCAGCGCGGGCGCGTGCAGGTCACGCGTCTACACGATCGGCGATCTCCGCGCCTCGCGCGCGATGCAGCTCGCCGGCGCCGCCGATGGGCGGTCAGCTCGCAGATTGCTGAAGCTCGCCGAAACGGGCGACAGGCCGTCAAGCCCGGCGACGTCGTCCGTCGAGTTCGACGCCGCCGAGCAGGAGTTCAACCTCGAGCAGGCGCGATTCGATCTGCAGCTCGCGGAGCAGGAGATCGTCAAGGCCGACGCGCAGGCCGCCGTGCAGGTCGGCGACGACGATGTCGCGCTGCTGCACGCGCGCTACGACGTCCGCCGCGCCGAGCTCGATCTGCAGAGCAACGAGCTGGTGAGCGCGATCAAGGCGCGAGCAGAACGTGCTGACGCTCGACGAGGCGAAAGCAGCGGCTCGCGCAGCTCGAGGCCGACGTGAAGACCATCGCGAGACCACCAGCGCCTCGGCCGACGGCCTGCGCGAGAAGCGCAACAAGGCGCAGCTGTCGGTGCAGGTCGCCGAGCGCAACATCGAGAGCCTGCGCGTGCGCGCGCCGTTCGACGGCTTCGTCACCGTCCGCACGAACTTCAGGCGTTCGGCGGCATCTGATTTCGGCGGCGCGATGCCCGACTACCGCGTCGGCGACGCGGCGTTCGCCGGGCCAGCCGATCGCCGACGTCGATCGACTCCTCGCACGTCGAGGTCACCGCGAAGCTCGCCGGAGCAGGATCGCGCGAACGTCGCACCGGGCCAGACGGCCGAGGTCGCCGTCGACGCGCTGCCCGACGCGACGCTGCGCGGCACCGTCCGCACGGTGAGCGGCGTCGCCTCGCGCGGCATCTTCGACGCGGGCACGCGGCAGTTCGACATCGCCTTCGACGTCAGCGGCCAATCCGGCTGGTGCGCCCGGCGTGTCGGCGGCCATCGCGATCGCCGGGCAGGCGTACGACAACGTGCTCTACATCCCGCGCACGGCGGTGTTCGACGTGAGCGGCCGGCCGACCGGTGTACATCCGCACGCGGCGGCGGCTTCGACGCGCACGAAGTCCGCGTGCGCGGCGTGGACCGACAGCGTCGCCGTCGTCGAGAACATCGAGCAGTCGGCGGAAGTGGCGCTCGTCAATCCCGAACACGCCGTCGGGCAGCCGCGCCAAGACCGCGCCGCCGGCGCCGCAGCGCGCCGCCCGATGACCGTCGGTCCTCTGGCTGCCCGATCTCGGGCGCAGCGTCGACAACCTGCTCCTCCACAAGCTGCGCACGCTGCTGACCATGCTCGGCATGATCTTCGGCGTGGCGGCGGTCGTCGCGATGCTGTCGATCGGCGCCGGCGCGCAGCAGCAGGTGATGGCGTTCATCGAGGATCTCGGCGTCCGCAACCTGATCGTCGAAGCGCGCGAGACGACCGAGTTCCAGGCGTATCAGAAGGTGCGCCAGCAGTCGCCGGGCCTGACGTTCAAGGACATCCGCGGCGATGCAGGCGACCGTTCCCGGGCTCGACATGCTGTCGCCGCGCAAACGCTTCACGCCGTCGCAGGTGATTCCGAAGCCGCAGGGCGAGCTGCCGGTCGTCTACGGCGTCGAGCCGAACTACCGGCAGATCGCGGGCTTGAAGATCGCGGCCGGCCGCTTCTTCACGCAGGACGAGGCGTCGCACGCCGCGCCGGTGTGCGTGCTCGGCGAGGCGGCGCGCGTGCGGCTGTTCGGGCTGGCCGATCCGCTCGGGACAGTTCGTCAAGGTGAACGGACAGTGGTATCAGGCGATCGGCGTCGCCGGGCGCGCAGGCGGTCGCGCAGACCGACGTGGCCGGTCTGCCGGGGCAGGATCGCAACAACGTGCTGCTACGTGCCGACCGGCGCGGCGATGTTCCGGCTCGAAGACAACTACAGCCAGTTCCGCGACGAGGTGGACGGCGTCTACCTTCGGCTGAAGCCCGACGCCGACGTCCTCGCCGCGGCGGCGACCGTCCGCGGGATCCTGTCGGCGTCGCATCGCGGCGCCGACGACTACTCGCTCGGTCGTGCCGGCGGAGCTCCTCGCCGAGCAGCAGCGCACCAAGCGCATCTTCGACATCGTCATGGTGGCGCTGGCGTCGATCTCGCTGCTGGTCGGCGGCATCGGCATCATGAACATCATGCTGGCCAGCGTGCTCGAGCGGACGCGCGAGATCGGCGTCCGCCGCGCGATCGGCGCGCAGCGCACCGACATCATCCGGCAGTTCGTCATGGAGACGACGCTGATCGCGGTCGCCGGCGGCACGATGGGGCTGCTGCTCGGCGCGTCGATGTCGCGCCTCATCGCGAGCTTCGCCGGCTGGTCCACGATCATCAGCAGCGGTTCGCTGGCGCTCGCCTTTTCCGTGTCGGTGCTGATCGGCCTGGTGTCCGGCGTCTATCCCGCCATGAAGGCCTCGCGCCTCGATCCGGTCCAGGCTCTTCATTGCAGTGGAGCCTCAGGCCCGATAGACCGCTCGTAACGCCTGCACGCGAACAATCTAAATAGAACAGCCTACGCCGTCTAAATGGCCGTAGATTGTCTACGACTATGGCCAAACAATCCGAAGAACGCCGCCTCGAACTCCTCCAGGGCACGCTCGACATGCTCATCCTCCGGACCCTCCAGTGGGGTCCGCAGCACGGCCACGGCATCGGCCAGGCGATCCGCGCGCAGTCCGACGATCTGCTCAAGGTCGAAACCGGCTCCTCTATCCCGCGCTGCACCGTCTCGTGAAGCGCGGATGGCTGAAAGCCGAATGGGGCGTGAGCGAAGCGCAACCAGCGCGCGCGAAGTACTACCAGCTCACGGCAGCCGGAAAGGCGCAGCTGTCGCGTGAGCAGGATCGATGGTCGCAGCTCGTGGATGCGATCGGACGGGTCATGAACCCGGCCGTGCCGGCGCAAGAGAGTAGTCGCGTGAGCCCCGACTCAGAACGACCTCGACGACGAGATCCGCGGCCACATGGCTCTGAGCGTGAAGGAACGGATCGAACGCGGCGAGGATCCGAAGCCGCCCGCCTGGCCGCGCTGAAGGAATTCGGCAACGTCACGCTCACCCGCGACTCGATGCGGGCGTCTGGCTGCCGCACTGGTTCGACGCAGCGTGCGGCTCTGTGGCACGACATCCGCATCGCGCTGGCGCTCCCTGCGCGCGCAAGGGCTCGCCGCGACCGTCGTCGACGCTCGCGCTCGGCATCGGCGCCAACGCGGCGATCTTCAGCGTCGTCCGCGGCGTGCTGCTGCGGCCGCTGGTCAATCGCGACGAGGATCGCCTGATTTACATCCGCCAGAGCGCGCCGGGAATCGGCGCCGAGAACTCGACGTTCTCCGTGCCCGAGGTCGAGGATCTCAGAGGCGCGCATCAAGACCATCAGCGCGCTTCGGCGAGTTCTCCACGGTCGACTTCACGCGATGACCGGCCTCGGCGAGCCGCGTGATCGTAAGGCGGGCGTGGTCAGACGGATCGTTCTTCGACGTGATGGGCCTGCGTCCCGTGCTCGGCCGCCTGTCCAACGCGCAACGACGACGGTCCGAAAGCGGAGAGGCGCGGCCGTTCTCACGGCCGTTCTGACCGCTTCGCTCAACAGCGACCCGGCGGTCGTCGGCAAGACAATCCAGCCTCGGTCCGCGCAGCGCCACCGTGGTCGGCGTCGCTCGAGCCATCGGTGCCCTATCCCGCCGACACCGAGATCATCGCCAACATCGTCACCAGCCCGCATCACCTCGGCGCGACGATGGCGAACGGCGCGCACGCACCGCATGACGGAGCTGTTCGGTCGGCTTGCGCCCGGAGTTTCGCTCGAGGAGGCTCGCGCCGAACTCACCGCCGTCCACGCCGCCATCATGAGCGAGCACCCCGAGGCCTACTCGGCGAAAGGCAATGCTCAGGTCAGGCTCACGAAGCTGCGCGATCAGATCGCGGCGCCCGCGCGGACGATTCTGCTCGTGCTGCTGGCTGGCCGCTGCGGTCGTCTTCGTGATTGCGTGCTCCGAACGTCGCCAACCTGATCCTCGCCCGCTCGGTGCGCCGCGAGGGCGAGCTGGCCGTGCGTGCCGCGCTTCGGCGCCGGCCATCGGCGCGCTCCGGCGCACGCTGCTGGCCGAAAGCCCGGTGCTCTGCGGCGCCGGCGCGATGGCTGGGTCTGCTGCTGGCGCGTCCGTTCGTCGCCGCGGTGGCGCTGTATGCCGGCCGCTTCTCCGTCCGCGCGCTGAGGTGACCGGGTCGATCCGAGCGTGCTCTGGATCGGCGCCGGTCTGGCGATGGCCGCTGCCGTCCTGCCTCGCATACGTTCCTGCGCCTGCCGCCGCCCACGCCCCTGCAGGCCTCGGCCTGGCGAACGGCAGCACACGGATCACGCCGGCGACCAACCGCCGTCTTCGCGTATTCGCCACGACGCAGATTGCCTTCCTCGTTCGTCCTGCTCTCCGGCGCGGCCATGCTCCTCGCCACACTCGGTGTCGCTGCAGACGACGAACACCGGCACAACATGCGGCAGGTACTGGTCTTCGACATCCCCGCGCCTGCGACCGGTGTCTTCGGCTCGCAGACAGTGGACTTCTATCAGGAAGCGATACGGCGCGTCCCCCTGCTCCCGGGCGTTGAAGGCGCGCGCCATGGGGCCTTCGTGCCCTGGCGCGACGCGAGGGACATTCGGCGCCGGGTTGCAGTTCACGGTGGACGGTGGCATAAAGGCTGCCGACGGGGAGGAAAATCCGCGCGCTCGGTTTCCGCATCGCCTCGCCTCGTTTTTCGCGGTGCTCGGCGTGCCGATCCTCGAAGGCCGCGATTTCACCGACGAGGACCGCGCCGGCAGCGAGCTCGTCTCGATCATCAGCCAGAGCGTGGCCCAGCGGCTGTTCCCGAACGGCGAAGCGGTCAACCGTCGCTTGTGGTGGCTCGACCCGTCAGCTCGGCAAACCGGTGCCGCGGCGCATCGTCGGCGTGGTGGCCGACGTCGACGACGAGGCGTGATGGGTGGACCGGCCCTCACGGTCTATCAGGCCCGTGCGACAGATGGGTGTCGGCGGCCGGCTGTTCGTGCGCGCGGCCGGCGATCCGTATACGCTGGTGCCGGCGGTGACGCGCACGATCCACGGGCTTTCCCCCGATCAGCCCGTGGAGCGCGCCGCGACGCTGGAGGACGTGCGCGCAGGTGCTGTCGCCCGAACGCCTGAACGCGTTCGTCGTCTCCGGATTCGCAGGCATCGCGATGCTGATCGCCGTCGTCGGGGTGGCGGGCGTCCTCGCATTCTCCGTGAGCGCGCGGACACGCGAGTTCGGCGTGCGGCTGGCGGTCGGGGCCGCGCCGCGACATCTGCTCGCGCGCGTGCTCTCTGAGGGCCTGCGGATCGCGGCGATCGGCATCGCGGCGGGCGCCGCGAGCGGCTACGCGCTGGCGCGAGCAGCGGTCGGCTTCTTTGATCAAGTGCAGTTGCCCGGTGTGTGGCCGGTCGCCGCCGCGGCGGCCGTGCTCATCGCCGCCGCGGTCGTCGCATCGCTCATGCCGGCCACACGCGCATCGCGCGTCGACGTGCTGCAAGCGCTCAGGTCGGAGTAGGCGCATGACCTTGCTGCGAGACCCTGACGCCGTGCGGTCAACACGGCGGACGACCACAGTCCTGTTTCGCCGCGCACCCCCTCGCAGATAACCGCCATGAGCTTGCTTAAAGACTTCGTCGACGACCTGCTCTACGCAGTCCGCAGTCTTCGCCGCACGCCCGGCCACACTGCCCCTCGTCGTGGTCACGCTCGCGCTGGGGATCGGCTTGACGACGACACCGTTCAGCATGGTCGATGCGCTGATCTTCAGGCCGTACCCGGTGCCGCACCCGGGCAGCGTCCTGACCCTGGTGAGCACGACCCGCGACAACGGGTTCGACTCGCTTCTCGTATCGCGAGTACCAGGACATCCGCGACCACGCGAAGAAGCTACGACGGTGTGATCGCCAACGGTGCGTTGAGGGCCGTCGGGTTCAGCGTCAGCCGGACGGATACGCCGAGGATCCGCGCCGGAATAACCGTGTCCGGCAACTACTTCCGCGTCCTCGACGTCGAGGCCGCAGCTGGGAAGGGGCTTTCGCGAGGACGAGGACGCCGTGCACCGGCAGGAACGCGCGGTGGTCGTACTCGGGCCCGATTTCTGGAAGCGCGAATTCGGGAGCAACCCTTCCGTGATCGGCAAAGACCGTCCGGTTGAACGGCGTGGAATTCACGGTGATTGGCGTCGCGCCGGATTCGTTCCGGAATGCAGATCTTCTCGCGCCCCGACTTCTACGTACCGCTGGCGATGTCGCGGGTAGTTTCACCGAACCCGCACAAAGAACTTCTTCGAAGACCGCGACGACCGCGGGTTGAGCGTCAAGGCGAGGTTGAAGGCGGACACGACGCTCGTGCAGGCGCGGAGCGAGCTGGCGGTTCGTTCGCCCAGAACTTCGAGCGCGACTATCCGCAGTTCAATCGCAGCCGCGGCGCGAGTGCACGCCACCCAGTTCGAGATGCGTACGCAAGACGACGACATCAACTGGAAGTTCAGCGTGATCTTCGCGCGTGCTCGCGCTCGGCGTGGCTGGCCGTGGCGTACACCAACGCGGCGGGGTTGCTGTTGAGCCGCGCCCGCGCGCGCACGACGCGCGGGATCGCCGTCCGGCTGGCGTTGGGCCGCCAGCCGCTTCCGTCTGATCCGCCTGTTGCTGACCGAAAGCCTCATGCTCGCAGTCGTGGGCGGCCTCGGCGGCGTTGCCGTGGGCTACGCGGGCATCACGTTCCTCTCGAGTTTTCGATTCCGAGCGAACTGCCGGTCACGATCCCGTTCCGCATGGACACTCGTGTGCTCATCGCCGCCCTCGTGCTGTCGGTCGTCAGCGCGCGCTTCTGTGCGGCCTGGGCGCCGGCACTCCAGAGCACGCGCGCGGATCGTCGTCAGCAGGTTGAAGACGGCCGACGTCGACGGGCCGGGGCGCAAGCGCCTCTGGGGCCGCAACGCGCTGGTCGTGGCGCAGGTCTCCACGTCGCTGATGCCCTCTCCGCGTCCTTTCTGATGATGAGGAGTTTCGAGCACAGCATGCTCGAAGGCACGGATTCGCGAAGGATCACCTGCTGATGTCGCGCTTCGATCCGCGCCTGGTGCAATAAAGTGCAACACGGCGCAAGACGCGACGCAGTTCTACAAGCTGCTGACCGAACCGCGCGCTCACCCGGGCGTGAGCAGCGCGGCGCTCACGCAGACTCCGCCGCTCGGAGTGGACAACTGACGGCTCGACGCCGTACCGGACGGCGCGCGAGCTTCCGCGCGATCGCGCGGAGTTCGTCACGTCGACGATGGATACCATCGACGAAGGCTATTTCGACACGCTGGGGATTAGGATCGTCCGGACGCGGCGTGCTGGCCTCGGATACCGGCGGATGCGCCGCGGGTTGCAGATCGTGAACGAACAGTTCGCCCGGCACTACTGGCCGGGCGTCGACGCCGTCGGCAAGCTCTTCCGCCTCGAGAACTGGACGGGCGCGCTCGTTGAAGTCGTCGGCGTCGCGCAGACCATCAAGTATCGTCAGGGCAGCGAGCGCCCCACCGACTTCGTGTACCTGCCGCTCGCCCAGGCATCCGATCGCGCGCATGGCCCTCTTTGTGAGGACCGAGGGCGATCCGCTGCAATTCGCGGATTCACTCAAGGCCAATCGTCAACTCGATCAACCCCAACCCGCCGATGATGGAAACGCAGGACCCACGAGGACCTCTACAGGTACCACGCGGTGGAGGGACCGCGCGTCGCGATCGAGCTGGTTGGAACGATGGGCGCCGCGGGGCTGCTGCTCGCGATCGCGGGTCTGTACGGCCCGGTGGCGTTCAACGTGAGTCGCAGAACGCGCGAAATCAGGGTATTCGAACGGCCATCGGAGCGGGACAGGCCGACGTGCTGCGCCTCGTCATGGGCAAGGGGCTCGCGCTGGTGGGCATCGGCACCGCGATCGGCCTCGCGATGAGCGTTGGGCGTCGAGCGGCTGATGAACTCGATGATCTTCAACGCCGGCGGCGTCGATTGGGTCGCCTATCTCGCGGTGGTGCCGGCGATGGTGCTGGCGACGATGCTGGCGGCCTCACTTACCCGCGCGGCGAGCGTCCTGAATCGCGCCGACACAGGCGCTCAGGTGTGAGTAAGAACGTTGCAGCAATTAGTGCGCATTCAAAAACACTCGTAGGGGACGACCTTCAGGTCGTCCCGCGCACGGCCGGGCCTGAAGGCCCTGCCCTCCGCACACGTCCAGTCCCCCGGCGGACACGCGGGTCCGCCCCTACAACCCAACTGTGCAGCGCTCCTCTGAGTCACCGCCGCGATCACAGTCCGAGCCAGTAGACGGGAAACGCCGCGGCGAGCCCGGCAACAAACTGCAGCGACAGCACCTGCAGGGCCGATATTGGCGCCCGCGGCAGCCAGGTGATGGCGAAGAACGCGATGACGGGCAGCTGCCCGGCCATGAGCAGCTGCCAGATGTGCGCGGCAGCTCCTTCGTCGGCCTCCCGCGCGGTGCCGTAGAGCGTGATGTGAATCAGCACGGTGGCGAGGGCCGCAAGGGACATCCCGATCGGGATCAACGCGCTCGCCTGTTTCATCGGTGAGACAGTCATCGCAGCCTCCAGCGCTGACGCGAAATGCAAATTACTTTGCATTGTGAAGCCTCAACGACCGCCCTGTCAAGCCTCTGTGGCAGCGATGCTTTTCACGACAGGACGCTGTCGATGTCCCTCAGCAGCGAATCGATCGAGGCCGCACGGCCCGCCGCGTACGCGCGGCTCCACCGATCCGCGCCCAGGCGTCCGCGCACCTGACGCTCGGCCTGTTCTCGCAGGTCGTGCACCGACTTGTCGACCACCGTGACGCCGCGTACGGTCTGTGACAGCATCCCGGACACCGAGGATCCGCGCGGCCCAGGCGTCGTCGCCCTTCAGACCGCCGCCGCGCGAGCGTGCCGAGCGCGTACACGAGGGCGAACTTGTCGTGAAGCTCGCTGAATGCGCGTGAGGCTCCTGACGAACGAGCGCGATCGCGATGTCGGGATTCCGCGCGCCGCACTGCTGCGAGAGCGCGAGCTGCACAGCGTCCATGTCAGGAACCACGGCCCGGCGTGTTGAAGCACCGATGTCGCCTCGTCGAGCAGCCTTGTCCGCCTGTGCGGCATCGCCGGCGGCGAGTGTAGTCACCGCCATCCTGACGAGCGCGTTCCCGAGGCCCGATGGAATCGCCAGCGCACGGAATCCTTCGACGCTGTGGGCGAACCGTTCGCGCGCGGCGCTGATGTTGCCGCCCGCGCGTTCGACGTGCCCGTACAGATTGTGCGCCTGCACGACGGCATCCATGTCGGCGCCGCGATGATCGAGCGCGAGCGCGCGGTCGAGCGCGGTGGAGGCGCGACTGAGCTCCCCTGTGTGTACTCAGAGCGTCGCCGCTCCCACGAGAGCCCGCAATTCGGGCCGGCGGCAGCGATTGAAGGTCCAGAATCTGCTGATACCACTGCAGGCCCTCGACGGCATGCCCGCGGATCAGCCAGAAATACTTCAAGGCCCACGCGATGTCCGACGCTTCGGCGGGACGACGGCGCTCGACGAGCCACGTCAGCGCGCCGCGGTAGCTCTCGAGATCGTCTCGCACGCGATCCAGCCATTCCGCCTGTTTCGCCCCGACCAGCCCACGCGCGGCGAGTGCCGCCTCGCCAATGCAGTAGCGCACCACACCGGCGAGCGCATCGTCGCGCTCGCCCGCTGTCCCAAGCTCGAGCGCCGCGAACGCCCGAACGGTTTCGAGCATCTGGTACAGCGGACGCGCTCGGCACCGATGTCTCGGCTCGCAGAAGGAGGCTCTTGTCGATCAAGACCGGCTGCCGCCGCGAGGACATCGTCGCCGCCTGTTGAAGCACTCGCGGGACCGGCGAAGACGGCCGCGGCCGCCTCGATCGGAAAACGGCCCGGCAGCGCGCCGAGACGACGGAACAACGCGCTGCTCGTTCGGGGCGAGCAGCTGATAGCTCCAGGCCACCGTGGCGTTCATGGTCTGCTGGCGCTCGGGAAGATCGCGCGGGCCGATCGTCGAAAGAAGCGCGTCCTGCGTGAGCCGGCGAAGCAGATCGTCGGCGGTCAGCACCTTGAGCCACGGCGCCGCGAGCTCGAGCGCGAGCGGGAGCGCGTCGAGGCGGCGGCAGATCGCGGCGACGGCAGCGGCCGTTAGCCGATGTCAGGCGAAAGTCAGGCCGCACGTCCCTGACACGCGCTCCACGAAGAGGCGCACGGCTGGGGATCGCGTCGAGATCGGCCGGCGACATCGCTATCGTCGCCCTCCTTCGAGCGCGAGCGGTCCGACGCCGTATTCCCGTTCACCTCGCAGGCGAAGCGGCGCGCGGCTGGTCGCGAGCACGCGAAACGTGGCGACCGACGACAGCAGATCGGCGACGAGCGGCGCCGCGTCCAGCACCTGCTCGAAGTTGTCGAGCACCAGCAGCGTCGGCTGGTCGGCGCAGGCGAGCCGGGCGAGCCGGGGTAAATCGAGCGCGGTCACGTCCGACAGCCCCAGCGCCTCCGCGATCGCCGACGCCACGAACGGCGCCTCCCGAATGGCGGCCAGCGCGACGAACACCACACGGGTCGCGCCCTCGGACGCGATGGCGTGCGCCAGCTCCAGCGCCAGGCGCGTCTTGCCGGCGCCACCTGGTCCCGTGAGCGTGATGAGGCGCGAGGCTGGATCGGCGAGCCACTGCCGCAGCGTGTCGACATCGGCGTCTCGACCGACGAGGGCGGTAGGGCGCGAGCGGGAGCGCGACATCGCTCAATCTCGACGGCTGCCGTCCTGGAGCCGGCGCGGCGCGCATTGCCAACCAGCGCGTCGCGCGTCGGACCGGTCAGGTCGAGCGCGGCCGACAGCGCGCGGACGGTGTCCACATGCGGACGCCGCCGCTGGCCGCGCTCCAGCGCGCTGACGGCATGAACCGACAGGCCCGCGATGGTCGCGAGCTCTTCCTGCGTGAAGCCCGCCGCCTCTCGAAGCGCTTTCAGTTGGGCGCCGAATGCCCCCGGCGCGCCGGCTTTCATAGCCCTCTATCTTACCGCGCCCGCATGCGAGCATCGTACGGGTCCTGTGCGAGTGATGTCGGTGTCGGCGGGCATCTCGGGCATGCACACTGGCTTTGGAAACAGCAGCGCGTGTAAGCCGGGAAATATCAGGAACGTTTCATGAGTTACGAACCCCGTCGGCCGGCTCCGGGAGCCGCGATGGGCGAGCGTTTCGAAGACGTCGTCCTTCCGCACCTCGACGCGGCCTACCGGCTCGCGCCGCGATGGCTCCTGCGCAACGAGCACGACGCCGAAGACGCCGTGCAGGAGGCGTCGCTGAAGGCGTTTCGCTACTTTCGAACGTACTCAGCGGGCAATGGACGCGCGTGGTTCCTCAGCATCGTCCGCAATACCTGCCGTGACTGGCGCGGCGGCGGCGTCCAGGCACACGTCGATCAGTTCGACGAGGAACAGCACAGCCACGCCGGCTCCACCGCAAATCCTGAAACATTGATGCTTCAATCCGCTGACGCTTCCATGATTGAGCGGGCGTTGCGCGCCATTCCGGACCGGTTTCGCGAGCTGCTCGTGCTCCGGGAAGTGGAAGGCCTCTCGCATCGCGAGCTCGCGGATGTTCTGGGCATTCCCATGGGAACCGTCATGTCCGGGCTCTCGCGCGCCCGGCAGGCGCTGCGCACCGCGCTGACAAATGAGTTGAGGCAGACAGGCACGGCAGAACCTCTGGACCGTGATCAGGAGTCTGACACGGTGCTCGTGTAATTCCAACGCAGACTCCTGGAGAACAATCCGTGAACACTGTCAGGAACGGTCGTGCTGTATCGCTCTCGCCCATGATGTTCGGCCCACACTTCCATGAGTACGGCATCGTCGGGCACAGCCCCGCCGTTGCGCAGGTCATTCAACGCATCGAGCTCGTATCCGCCACGCGCAGCACCGTGTTGATCACCGGCGAGACCGGCACGGGCAAGGAGCTGGTGGCCCGCGCCATCCACAATCGCAGCGCGCAGCAGGACATGCCGTTCATCAGGGTCAACTGTGCGGCCATTCCCGAGACGCTGGTGGAATCCGAGCTCTTCGGCCACGTGCGCGGCGCGTTCACCGACGCCACCGGCACCAGGAAGGGCAAGTTCTCGCTCGCCAACCGCAGCACCATCTTCCTCGACGAGATCGGAACGATGAGCGTCGGCGTCCAGGCCAAGCTGTTGCGCGTGCTGCAGGAGCGGGAAATCGAGCCGCTCGGCTCGGAACACACCGAGCAGGTGGATGTTCGCGTCATCGCGGCGACCAACCGCGATCTCCGGCAGCTGGTCGGCGAAGGCCGCTTCCAGGACGATCTGTTCTACCGCCTGCACGTGGTCCCGATCGCCGTGCCGCCGTTGCGCGAGCGTCCGGAGGACATTCCGCTGCTCGTGGATAACTTCATGGAGAAGCACGCGGCGCACTGCGGCAAGTCCATCAGTGCGATCGAGGACGGCGCCGTGGCGTCGCTGCAGGCGTACCACTGGCCTGGCAACATACGTGAGCTCGAGAACACGATCGAGCGGGCAGTGGTGTTGACGAGGGGTTCGATAATCGCTCGTGATGCGGTGTCGATCGAGGCGACGACGAGCGCATCGGTCCGGGACGCTTCCTCGCTGAAGCTGCGCCACAACGTCGAGTGGATCGAACGCGAGACGATTCGGCGCGCGCTCGAGATGTCGAGCGTCAAGCGGAACGCCGCCCGCCTCCTGGGCATCAGTCCCCGGGCACTCTCACACTACCTGGCGAGATTACCCGCTCATCGATCAGGCCCGGAGCCAGCGCGATCCCTTCCCGGCGCGCGCGGTTACCGAAGATTCCTCGTGACCAGGACGCTCTTGAAGAAGATCTGTGTGAGGAAGAACTGTGCGTGTAGCGTTGATGTCGCGTCAGCCGACGCTCGCAGCCCCTTCGCCGCTGTCCGCCCCGTAACGCACGCTCGCGGGAACGCACGCGGAGATCCGCGTGCCTTGCCGATGCAGCGCCTCGATCGACAGCCGTCCGCCGACCAGTCGCAGCCGCTCGCGCATGCTGACGAGGCCGAGACCGCCCTTGGCGGCCGCGCTATCGACGTCGAATCCGGCCCCTGAATCGGCGATGCGACAGCTCGATGTCGCCGTTGCGCCCCGACAACTCGACGGTGGCCTTCGAGACCCTTCGCATGCTTCACGACGTTGTGGAAGCGCCTCCTGGGCAATGCGAAACAGGCACAGGCTGACGTCCTGCGACGAGCAGCGGCGGCATGTCGTGCTGCACGAACTGGACGCTCAACGCATGCTGCTCGGAGAACTCGCGACAGAGACCGTTCAACGCCGTCACGAGACCGACGACCTCGAGCTTGAACGGGTGGAGCTGGTGGGCGGTCTTGTGGATGCCGGACGCCATTCGTTCGGTGCCTCGCGAGATCGCGCGAAGCTGCTGAACTGCGTCGTCCGAGAGGTTGGACAGGCCGGCTTCGAACCGGTCGATGCTCATCTGGAGCAGCGCCACCTGCTGGCCCAAATCGTCGTGCAGCTCCCGCGCGATGCGGACACGCTCGCTTTCCTGCGCCGAGATGAGGCGGCCGCTCAGTTCCCGCAGCGTCGCCTCCACGGATTTCCGATCGGTGACGTCGAGACACGACCCGATGTACCCGCAAAAGGCGCCGGACGATTCGAACCGCGGCACGCCGTAGTCCACGATCCACCGATACGCGCCGTCGTGACGGCGAAGCCGATACTCCATCTCGCACGGCTCGCGCCGGTCGAACGCTTCCTCGTACGTCGCCAGGACCCGGCCCAGGTCGTCGGGATGAATGCTGAACGACCAGCCCGTGCCGAGTTCCTGCGCCATCGACCGGCCGGTGAAGTTCAGCCAGCCCTTGTTGGTAAACGTGCACAGCTTGTCGGAGCCCGACGTCCAGATCAGGACCGGCGCGGTGTCGGCCACGAGTCGGAATCGCTCCTCGCTCTCGCGCAGCGCATGTTCGGCACGCGTCAATTCCGTGATGTCCAGGAAGGCGCCGACAGCGCCTCGAGGCTGGCCATCCTCTCCCACGAGCGGCGTCGCATTGCCGATCATGTGACGCTCGGTCCCGTCGCGGAACAACAGCGTCGATTGGTGGCCGAACACGGGCACACCGTGGAGCGCGGCTTGCTGTAGCGGCATCTGCTCCTTCGGCACGTCGACACCATCTCGCACGATGCGGAACGGAACATCCGCGCCGTCGCCTGCCAGTTCCCCGAGGTTGGTGCCCTGCGGTATGCCCATCGCGTCGTAGCCGGCATGGTTGGCGATGATGTGGCGAGCCTCGGGATCGTCTGTCATGAGGATGGTGATCGGCGCCGCATCGAGCAGCGTCCTGAATTCCTCGACCTGCTTTTGCTGTTCGGCGGCAAGGACCGCAATGGACAGGAACGACACCGAAAGCACGAGCAGAAACAATTGGATCGACTCAACGCTCTGATCCGGGGTGCTGCCAGGAAACACACCGATACCCTTGACGACGCTCAAGACAGCGATGGAGGCGACGATGGCAATCGCGTTCGCCGTTCCGAACGGCCGCAACCGGAGCGCGGCCCACGCCAGCAGCGGAACCGGCGCGCTACAGGAGCATCGGCACCAGAGGTCCTTCGTATACGAGGAACACGTATGACGCCAGAAGAACCATTCCAGCGCAGACGAGGGCCAGTTCTCTCAAGCGAGCGCCGGCATGCCTGTAGTTGCCGCGGAACCAGCACACGAATCGCAGGCGTGACGACGACCTGCGCGAGCGCATCGCCCAGGAACCACCGATAGGTGGCTTCCAGCACGGGATTCCCAGCGCACCGCGGGTTGCGGCCCCGCCAGCGCGGACAGCAGCGGGCTCAATCCGGCCGCGACGCTCACAAAGATCAGGAACTCGCGCAACGTGTTGAGCTGGATCGGACGGCGGATCAGACGCTGCAGCAACCACGCGCTGAAGATACGCCTTCGACACGTCGTTGAGTATCGACGTGACAATGAACCACTGCGGCGTGCCATCCTGAGCTCCGGCAAGTAGCCGGACAGGCAGGGCCACGACCGCCAACGCCCACCAGGCTTCTCTGCGCCAAAGGAGCAGCGCGGACAACAATATGGAGTCTGGAAGCCAGAAGGGTGACGGGACACTGAGAGAGCCGCACAGGTGCTCGCTCGCCTTGACCGACAACCAATAACTGATCGCGAAGAGGGCCAGCGCACCCACGTCGGCAGCGTGTCCACAGATGCCGAGCCGCGCTGTTCTGACTTCGCACCGCAGTGCGAGCTCGCTGCGGCGAACTCACTGGCGGCGGTGCGGCGGGCGCGTGCGATGGTCGGCAAGCGAATTGCCAAGGATTAGGTTACCGTCTCGAGCACCGATGATAGCCGGGGCACTGGCCGCAACAAAGGGTTTCTTTGAAACTTCTTACTCGCAATAGGTTTACGGTCCATTAACAAGCTGTGGGTATCATCGCGGCGAGGGAGAAGCATGAGGTGGAGTAGTAGCTGTCTACGTTCAGCCCGGCGGACGACCGCAGCCGAGGGCGGAACACAGGAGCGTCGGTCATGCCTGAGACTACTGAGCGCGCGGCAGCGGCGGCCCTCGAGCGCCGGCTCAAACGACTGGGGATAACTGGCGACGACGCCGACTGGGCGGACAGATATCTGCTCTGCGAGCACGTCGTGGACCCCGTGAGCGCCCGTTCGCGTCAGCGGTTCGAGGCGATTGCACGGTTCATCCGCGACCTGGTGGCGCACCGCTGGGTGAAGACGCGACTGGCACGCGAGCAGGCCAACCCCAAGCGCGTCTACTACCTGTCGATGGAGTTCCTGCTCGGGCGCACGTTGAACAACAACATCATCAACCTGGCCGCCGCCCCACTCGTTCAGCGCGCGCTCGACCGCGAGGGCTGGGATCTCGACGCGTCTCCTCGAAGAGGAACCGGACGCCGGCCTGGGCAACGGCGGTCTGGGCCGCCTGGCGGCCTGCTTCATCGACTCGCTGGCGACGCTGCAGCATCTCGGCGATGGGCTACGGCCTCCAGCATGCGATACGGGATCTTCCGTCAGTCGGTGCGAGACGGATATCAGGTGGAGGAGCCGGACAACTGGCTGCGCCAGCCCGACCCGTGGCAGGTCGCGCGCCCAGGCAAGGAATATCGAGGTCCCGCTGCAGGCGAGCTTCGAGCTGCGGGGCTCGGCGATCAAGTTCATCCCGAACCGGCCGTCGACCATCCTGGGCGTGCCGATCGATCGGCCGGTCGTCGGCTACGGCGCGCGCTGCGTCAACACGCTCCGATTGTGGGCCGCCACGGCCCCCAAGTCGTTCGACTTCGCCGAATTCTCACACGGCGATTTCGTCGGCGCGGTGATCAGCAACGTCGCCGCCGAATCGCTGACGCGCGTGCTGTATCCAGACGACTCCACCGAGGCGGGCCGGAGCCTGCGGTTCCTGCAGGAATACTTCCTGGTCAGCTGCTCGTTGCAGGACATCCTGACGCGCTTTCGCAGAAGGCGACGCCGGCTGGCCCGAGCTGCCCAATCATGTCGCCATTCAGCTCAACGACACGCACTCCGGCGCTCGCCGTCGCCGAGTTGATGCGGATCCTGCTCGGACGAGGCGCACCTCGGCTGGGACGAAGCCGTGGGACCTCACCGTTCGCACGCTTGCGTATACCAACCACACGCTGCTTCCTGAAGCGCTCGAAAAGTGGCCGGTCGAATTGTTCGAGCTGCTCGTGCCGCGGCATCTCGAGATCATCTACGAGATCAACCGGCGCTTCTCGACGACGTCGGCCGCAGGCTACCCCGGAGACGACGCGCGCCGGCAGCGCATGAGCGTCATCGAGGAGACGCCGACGCGCAAGGTCCGGATGGCGCATCTTGCCGTCGTTGGCACACACAGCACCAACGGCGTCGCGGAGATCCACTCCGGCTTGCTGCGAACCAGCGTGCTCGCGGACTTCGCCGAGATGTTTCCGGCACGATTCAACAACAAGACCAACGGTGTGACGCCGAGGCGCTGGCTGCTGATGGCGAACCCGGCCCTCGCCCGACTGATTACCGAGCGCGATCGGCGACGGATGGATCACGCGATCTGGCGCAGCTGCGCGGGCTTGCGCCCCTGGCGGGTGACGCCGCGTTCCGCGAGCGGTTCGCCGATGCGAAGCGTCAGGCAAAGGGGCGGCTCGTCGACTGGCTTCAGCGGACGTGCGGTCAGGCCGCCGATCCAGACACGCTCTTCGACAGCCAGGTGAAGCGGATTCACGAGTACAAGCGGCAGCTGCTGAACGTGCTCCACATCGTCATCCTCTACAACCGGATGCGTCGCGATCCGGACGGGGCGGTCACGCCGCGGACGTTCTTCTTCGCCGGCAAGGCGGCGCCGGCCTATCAGCTTCGCCAAGCTGATCATCAAACTCATCAACAACGTCGCGGCGACGATCGACGGCGATCCGGTGGCGGCAGGGCGGCTGAAGGTACTGTTTCTCCCGGACTACAACGTGAGCATGGCCGAGTGGCTGATCCCCGCGAGCGATGTGTCCGAACAGATCTCGACCGCGGGCTACGAAGCCAGCGGCACGAGCAACATGAAGTTCATGATGAATGGCGCGCTGACGGTCGGAACCCGCGACGGCGCGACCATCGAGATGGCGCGAGAGGCCGGCGAGGACAACATGTTCCTGTTCGGCCTCACGGCCGAGCAGGTCGCGGACAGCCGCGGCTGGGTACAGCCCGTGGTGGCACTACGACCACGACGCGGAAACGCGCGACGCGCTCGATCTGATCGTCTCGGATCACTTCAGCCGCGACGAGCGCGGGCGTGTTCGATCCGATCCGCGATGCCCTGCTCGCCCGCGGCGACTACTACCGTCACCTCGCGGATCTCACGTCGTACGCCGAGACGCAGACGCGCGTTGCCGCGCTCTACGAGGATCCCGCAGCGTGGGCCGGGAAGGCGATCCTCAACGTCGCCTCCTCGGGCCGCTTCTCGAGCGATCGGACAATCGCCGAGTACGCCGCGGAGATCTGGAACACGAAACCGTGCCCCGTGCCGTAAGGCCGCCGCTTCCGGTGGCGTGCGGCCGCCGTCCGCTCACGAGCCAAGGCGATTGATGCCGTCGAACGCCGCCGTCTTGTAGCACTCCGCGAGCGTCGGGTAGTTGAAGACGGTGTCGACGAAGTAGTCGACTTTCCCGCCAAGCGCCAGCACCGCTTGTCCGATGTGCACGAGCTCGGCGGCCTCCGCCCCGATGATGTGAACACCCAGAAGAAGGCGCGTCTCGCGGTGGAAGATCAGCTTCAACAGGCCCGTACGATCGCCGAGAATCTGGCCGCGGGCAATCTCCCGGTACTGCGCGCGTCCGACCTCATACGGCACGCCTTCCGCGTGAGCTGCTCCTCCGTTCTTACCGACCATCGACATGCCGGGCACGGTGAAGATGCCGCACGGAAACAGTTCCGGCATGCTGTGCGTGGCGACACCGAACGCGTGGCACGCCGCTAAGCGGCCCTGCTCCATCGATGTCGACGCCAGGCTCGGGAAGCCGATGACGTCGCCGACCGCGTAGATGTGCGGCACCGGCGTCTGGTAGTGCTCGTTCACATCGAGGCGTCCGCGATCGTCGGCGCGCAAGCCGGCCGTCTCGAGCCCCAGCGTGTCGGTGGCGCCGCGGCGGCCGACGCTGTAGAGCACCTTGTCCGTCACGACCTGCTTGCCGCTGACGAGCCCCAGGCGCACGTGATGGCCATGCTCGTCGTGATAGGCCTCGACCGACGACACTTGTCTCGCCGAGGTGAAGCGTCGCCCTGTTTTCACGAAGGTGATAGACGAGCGCGTCGATGATCTCCCGATCGACGAACGGAAGCAGCTGGGCACGGGCATCGATCAACGTCACGCGAACGCCGAGCGCCGCGAAGATGCACGCGTACTCGAGGCCAATCACGCCCGCCCCGACCACGGCCAGCGAGCGCGGAAGCTGATCGAGGCCCAGAAGGTCATCGCAGGTGAACACGTGCTGTCCGTCGCACGGCGCGAACGGATCGCGCATCGTCGTCGTCCCGACGGCGATGATGACGGAGGCCGCGGTCACGTCGTGGCTCGTGCCGTCGGGGACCTGCCGAGACGAATACGATGCGGGTCGACGAACGAGGCGCATGCGGTGAGAATGTCGACGTCGTTCCGCATCAACTGATGACGGGCCACGTCGATCTCGTTGGCGATGACGTGATCGACGCGGAAACAGCAGATCGCGCATCGTGATGTGCTGCTTGACGGGTACGACGCGCCGTAGATCCCGCGCTCACGATATCCGGAGAGCCGAAGCGCAGCCTCCCGCAACGTCTTGCTGGGAATCGTGCCCGAGTTGATACACACGCCTCCGACGACTGCGCGCTTCTCGACGATGGCCACGCGTTTGTCCAGCTTCGCGCCCTGGATGGCGGCCCGATGTCCGGCCGGACCGGAGCCGATGACGAGCAGGTCGTAGTCGTATTGCGTCACGGGCGCTCACCTCGCAGGAAAAAGGGCTCGCCCGCCGCCGCTTCACGCGATCGTCGCGTCAATGGTGGATGCTCCCATGAAGACGACTTCAGGGGCCCAGCCCGCCCGAGGAGGTTACATGGTGACGAAGTCCGATATCCAGGCTTTGCTGGAAGACGGTCCCGAACAGGCTGCCCAACTCGCGGAAAGGCTCGAGACGGCGCCGCTCGCCGCTGCGGCCCGCAGGCCATGCCCGGCGACGCGACGATGCGGAGTTCGAGGTGGTATGGAGCGGCATCGGACCGCTGCCAGGCGCCGGCGGCGCTGCTGGACTCGGCTCCACACTTTCGGGCATCCACTTCTCCATCGGCAGACGCGGATAGCTGCCGTTCCAGCCGTGTGGCCAACAGAGCCTGACGGAACCGGTAGTCGGGCCCAGCGGCGCCAGTGCGTGAAAATGGCCGTCACGAAGGCGACGACATCGAACGGTCGCATCATCTCGTTGTCCCTGTGCTCGAGGATGTGGCGAGCGCCGCATGCAGCGGCCGGTGTAGCCTTCGCGAAACGAACGCACGATGCGGGTGATCGGTGCCGGGATCGGCGCGGACCGTGTCCTTCCACTCCGGCCTTCGGCCGGATCCGGCGGCAGCGGCGGTCCGGTAAAGCACGATCCCGGGTTGTTCGACTGGTAGTGGAACGCATCGAAATGACGGCGGTCGAGAATCTGGAAGCAGCACCAGATGCAGGTGAATCGGGTGCGAGTCCTCCGTCAGGCTGACCAGGCTCCAGATTTCCGTCGCGTCGATCCGCGGCTGCTCCGTCACCGGCAGCTGTGCCACGGGCGTCCGGTTGAGGAGCATTCGCATCGGCCTCGCGAGCATGTCGTCCACCTGGCCAAGCGCGTGAACCCTGGCATGCGCCGCATCGGCTTCATTCAGCCTGTCGATCCGCCGGAGCGCGTGTGGCGGCAGCGTGCTCGGATCGCTGGACCGATCCGCGCGCCACGCGAAACTCCATGATGGCCACGCCATCGTTTTCGAGGACCAGCTGGATGTCCCTGCTGACCGGCAAAAATCGATCACCACGTCGACGCGCTCGGCTCGGGGCAAGTGCCTCGACCCGCGCGCTGACGTCGACCGGAGCCGACATCAGTCCCTGGTCGGTGGCAATCTGATGCATCGCCGGACCGTCGTCGAAGCGGCGAGTCGCGTAGAAAGCGGCCGCTCGGAGCCGTTGATCAATCGAAACCGGGCATTTCTGCGCGGCTCGACGTCGAGGGAGGGAAACAGCTTGCCGTTGATCAGGATCACCGCGTCGCCCGTCGCATCGTCCACCCACGGCGAGTCGGGATTGCCGGAGACCGGGTAGTCGAGCCTGTCCGTCTGAGCGGAGCAGCAGGCGATCGCAGATGAGGAGTGGAACGTCGGCGCGATCGCGCGGAAGGTTGAGCCTCGCCCTTCCGCGGCATCGCGGATCAGGGTGACACGCCCATCAGCCCGGCGCACACGCTGAGGCGGTTGATGCCCATCGTGTGATCGTAAGCTACCGTGAGCGTGGCCGCGTCCCGGTCGTTGGGATAGTAGTAGCTCGCCGACGCGCCCGCAGTGCCGAACCAGCGGCTCCGGATTGCCGTCGCCTCGGCGGGACGCGCGCGCCGTGCACGTGAACCACTGCGCGCTCCTGAGGCTTGTCCGCCTCGGCACCGTGAATCGTGTCGATGGATCGGCAGGAAGTGTGTCTGCGGCAGCCGGTTGATCCAGTCGATCCACTGCCCGCAGCCCGCGGCGCGCCTGGAAGGTCGGTCCGGGAAACGACGAGCCGAAGCTCCAGAACGTGGTGGCTCGGCAGGTCGCGGTGAACGCGGCTCCGACGACGCGCATGACCGCCTGTAGCACACGGTGCAGCGGCGCCGGGTCGTTGCGAAAGTGCCGGAAAGGCCAGCGCCTTCGGCGGAATCGGAAGGGGATCCACCGAATTTCGCGAGAGTGTCCGCCCGCAGCGATCCAACAGGCCGGGCGGCGGGTCTCGTCATGTGATGCTGGAAAGCTCAGCCAATCGGCGATGCGCGCTCAACGCCACGCCGGCCGTCGCAAGCTCCGCCGCGTTGAAGGAACACTCGCCTGCTCACCGGCACGGGCCACCTCGTCTCGCGCCTGCATCGCTTCAGCCCGCCACATAAACAGGGAACAGGCATGCGCGCCTCTGCGCATGCGCGCCTGTCCCGGAACTTGCGGCGCGAACGAACCGATCGGGTTCGAACGCCGGCTGATGCGATCAGCGCCGTCCGCTGAAACGCACTTCGCCGCTGTTCTCGTCGAGAATCAGGTAGTCGCTGACGTCGCACCGGTTCTGTGGATCGAAGATCGAGTGGACGATCGTCGCGCCGCCGAAATCGAACATGCTGTCGATCGAGTTCGCGATGGCGTCGAACGAGCCGTCGCCGATGCGCTGACCGCCGAGCCAGAAATCCCCGATGAAGCGGATGATGGAGCCTCCGATCGGTGACCGTGCGATTCGATTCGTAATTCTTCCCGGCCCAGGGTGAGACCACGAGAAGCGGCTGGCGCGACCGTAGCCGCAGCGTCCCTGCGCGTGCGCGACGCCGTCGATCCCGGCAGCGCCGTCGTCGGGCCGTTCGTTCCGCACCGCCCGACACCGGTGGATCGGGTCGACCGGGCTGGTGAGCGCGTCCTGCGCGCTGGTCGAGTGGTTGACGATTCGGTCCCATCTCTTTGGTGATCGTACCAACCGTCCGAGTCGTCGTAGGCGAGGACGACCGCCGTCTCGCACCATTCGGGCCGCTGCTGGAGGAAGTTGAGCACGTGAACGACGAACGCCTCGCTCATCGAGCGGATCGGAGTTGCTCGATGCGCGTCCCGGGTACTGGCGCTCTTCAGAAACTGACGTTCGGGAAATTTCCCGGGCCTTCACCGCGTCGTAGAAGTCGTCGATGTCGCATTGATGACGGCGCGCGGTCGCCGTTGCTGTGGCCGGATCGAGTGCACGCCGGTGGGCCGGAGGTGCCCGGCGTTTCGGGTCGCGACGGGTGCACTGGAACGGCTGGTGATGCGGTGAATAGTCCACCTGCGTCGCGCTGGCCGGCGAGATCGCGCTGAGTGATCGGCGACACGCACTCGCGGGCGCAGCCCGTCGTGCCGTTGGGGCTGGTCCTCGTGAGATCGAAATCCGCCCTCGAACCACAGCTTCCCACGTGAGGCCGGCGGCGCGCCTGTGCAGGTCGCCGATGTTCCCGCCCTTCATCTCGACTTGATTGGTGGTCGATCCCGAGCAGACGTCCAGGAACGGATCCGATCGCCGATGACCGACAACGAACCGGTGCCGCCGTCGGTCTCGTCGCTCCAGTGCCGTTCTCGAAGTGGGAGACGCCGTTGGTCTGGCCCGCAATCAGGCTGAGCGCGCCGACGGTGGACGGGCCGAAGCCGGTGCGTACGAGTTGTCGCTCATCGAGAAGTGCTGGGCATAGTTCCACAGCGCGGTCACCGTGTTAAGCCGTCGTAGTAGCCCATGGTCGTTGCCCGTCGTCGCCGTCAACCCGCTCGGCATCATCGCGCCTTTGTCGGGCGTGCCGGTCCCGGCCGGGAAGAGATCCATCAGGCCCTTGTCGCACGCCGCCTGCTCCGGCATGTAGTCGTGGTTCTGGGAAGCCGTCCACGCCTGTTTCTTGCGCGTGAGGCGGAACGGGATTGGCGGCGCCGGCGCCGTTGGCGGCGTTGAGGCCTGGATTGTGCGTGAGGAGCGAGCCCTTCAGGCCGTTGACCGCTCGGCGTGCTGCCGGACTTCGGGCGGAACGCGGGCTCGCCCGCGGGATTGAGCGCATCGGGATACGTCCCGGAAATAGTGATCGGCGGGAAATGTTCTCGCCGAAGATGACCACGAGATGCTTGATCGGCCGGTCGGGCCAGTTCTCGAAGGGCGTGCCCAACAGAGCCGACGGAGCCAACGGGATCACACAGAGGAGCGAGAGAAACGGAGACGCGAACGAAGAGCGGCGGTTCGACTGCCGGGCCGCGTAGCGGCCCGGCGGACGGGCTGGATCGGATCGGAAACACGAGCGTCGGATCGTGAGCGGCTCGTGTTGTCCGATCCGATCTAGCCCGATGCGTCGCTTCGCGACGCCAGTCGAACCGCTTTCCTCTGCTCGTCCCCGTTCCTCTCGTTTCTCCGTGTAATCCCGTTTGCTCGCGTGGACCATCCGCGTGATTCCCGTGATTTCAGGCCCTGCGTGGGTCTGATGCAGCCGCCTCGAGAACAAAGCGCGTTCGCCCGGGGGCGCAAGCTCATCCCGCGAGCCGCCGCGGAGGTTATGATTGATTGATTTCCGGGCCGCGTCGAGGGCGCGCACCGCTATGAGAGTCATCGGAGAGGCGGCCAGGCCGCGTCTCGGGAGAAGAGCGTCAATGGATGCATCGTTGAGTGGGGCGGAGTTCAAGAAGCAGCTGCGCGGCGGCACGACGAAGCTGGGACTGTTCCTGAACTCGCACAGTCCGACCGTCGCCGAACAGCTCGCGCACAGCGGCTACGACTGGCTGCTCGTGGACACGCAGCACGGGCCGATGGGGCAACGAGCGCCTGTCCGGCATGCTGGCCGGCATCGCCAACGGCGGCGCGGCGTCGATCGTTCGGGTCGGCGGCTACGCGGATCGGCCCGGCATCCAGCAGTCGCTGGACATGGGCGCCGACGGCGTGCTCGTGCCCTACATCAACACCGCCGACGAAGCGCGGGCGGCGGTCAGCTGCTGCCGCTATCCCACCGCCGGCACGCGCTCGGTCTACTTTCCGCAGCGCAGCATGAACAAGGGCGGCCTGCTCGGCTACGCCGGCGCGGCCAACGACAACGTGATCGTCGCGCTGCAGGTGGAAACGGCCGACTGCATCAGGAACATCGACGACGATCGCGGCGGTCCCCGGCGTCGACATGCTGTTCCTCGGTCAGAACGACCTCTGCATGTCGATGGGCCTCTACGAGAAATACAAGTTCCCGACATGCATCGTCTCCCGAGCTCGGCGATGCCACGAACAAGCTGATCGCGGCCGCGCGAGAAGAACGACGTCATCCTCGGCATCTTCCTGTTCGGCACCGCGCGCGTGGCCGAGTTCCTCGAGAAGGGCTTCCGCTTCTTCAGCGTCGGCAACGATCTCCATCACATCCTCACGCAGGCCGGGGCGTGCAGTGAAGGATGTCGAGGGCATCTCGGTTGACGGCGCGGCGCCCTGGACGCATCGATCGTCGGCGCTCGTCTGATACCGGCCGGTCACAACGCGTCGGCGTAAGTGCTCTTGAGGAGATGCACGCATTTTGATACGAGCAACACTTCTCGACGGCGCTGCTCACGGCACACGCGGCCATCGCGCTCGCGCAGACCGCGCCGGCTGCCGGCGCAACGGCGCCTCCGGCAGGAGCGAAAAGCCAGAAGGCGGGCAGCAACACCGTCGCCATCGTGACCAAGACGTGGACGGGGATCTCCCCGGCATGATCCAGCGGCGGCAGATCCGCGTTCTCGTCACGCATCAACAAGACCAGCTACTTCATCGACAAGGGCGTGCAGCGCGGAATCACCTACGATGCGTTCCGCCTCGTTCGAAACCGACCTCAACGCACGCCGCAAAACGGGGAATCTGCCCATTCACGTCGTCTTCCTGCCGGTCAGTCGCGACGAGCTGGCGGACGCGCTGGCGAAGGGCGCGCGGCGACATCGTGGCCGCCGGCATCACGGTCACAGAATCGCGGCTGAAGATCGCCGATTTTTCCGAACCGCTCGTGAACGACGTCAAGTGAGGTCGTGGTCACCGGCCCGGGCGCTCCCGCGATTACCACGCTCGACGACCTCGCCGGACAAACGGTGCACGTCCGCGCGCCGAGCCTGTACCAGGAGCATCTGACGGAACTGAGCGCGCGGATGGTGCAGCAAGGCAAGAAAGCGATCGACGTCAAGCCGCTGGCCGCCGATGCTCGAGGACGAAGACATCCTCCAGATGACGCACGCCGGGCTCGTCAAGATCACGATCGTCAACGACTTCCTGGCGACGTTCTGGAAGCAGTTGCTGTCGGGTCTGACCATCCACGAAGACGTAGTGATCAAGCGACGGCGAACAGATCGCGCGCCATGCGAAAGGACAGCCCGCTGCTGAAGGCGGAGCTCGATCGCTTCGTGAGAACTCACCGCAGGGGCACGATCGTCGGCAACGTGCTCTTCAGCGAAATACCTGAAGAGCACGAAGTTCGCGAAGGATGCGACGTCGGCCGAGGAACTGGAAAAGTTCCGGATCATGCGCGAGCTGTTCAAGAAATCTACGGCGATCAGTACGGGATGGACTGGCTGCTGATGGCGGCGCAGGGCTACCAGGAATCCGGCCTCGAACCAGAGCGCGAAGCAGCAAGGTCGGCGCGATCGGCGTGATGCAGGTGATGCCGGCGACCGGCAAGGACACTGAAGGTCGGCGACATCACCAAGATCGAGCCGAACATCAACGCCGGCGTGAAGCTACATCCGCTTCATGATCGACCAGTACTTCGAAGGACGAGCCGATGGACAACCTCAACAAGGGTCTGTTCGCGTTTGCGTCCTACAACGCGGGGCCGGCGCGCGTGAAGGCGCTGCGGAACGAAGCGGCGAAGTCAGGACTGAACCCCAACCTCTGGTTCAACAACGTCGAACAGATTGCGAGCCAAACGCATCGGCCGCGAGACGGTGCAGCATAGTCGGGAACATCTACAAGTACTCATCGCCTACAAGCTCGCGGTCGAAGAAGGACTGGCGGGCGCGACCAGACCGCCCACCCCGTAGCCCGCGGCATGGAGGTTCCGTCATGAGTCGACGCCCCGGCGTGCTGATTGCGATCGCTCTCTTCACCACGCTGGGCGCCGGCCCGCACGCGCAACCGGCTGCCACGCTGGGACGCGAAATTCCGCGAGCTGCCGCAGGCGGCGAACATCCGCGCCGTCGATGGAGCGGATGAGCGCGCGGCCGCACCACGTCGGATCGCCCTACGACAAGGACAACGCGGAATGGCTGCTCGCCCGCTTCAAGGAGTTGGGGATGGGACGCCGCAGATCGAAACCTTCAGCGTGCTCTTTCCGACGCCGACCGAGCGCGTGCTCGAGCTCGCTGGAGCCGACGCGCTTCACGGCCAGGCTCGAGGAGCCGGTCGTGGCCGTCGATCCGACGTCGAATCAGAAGAGCGAGCAGCTGCCGACCTACAACGCCTACTCGATTGACGGCGACGTCACCGGGCCGCTCGTCTACGTCAACTACGGCCGGCCCGAGGACTACGAGGTGCTCGAGCGCTACGGCATCTCCGGTGAAGGGCGCCATCGTCATCGCGCGCTACGGCGAATCGTGGCGCGGCATCAAGCCGAAGGTTGCGGCGGAGCACGGCGCGATCGGCTGCCTGATCTACTCCGGATCCCAAGGACGACGGCTTTGGCGTCGGCGACGTGTTTCCGAAGGGCCCGATGCGTCCGGCCGACGGCGCGCAGCGCGGCAGCGTGATGGACATGCCGGTCTATCCCGGCGATCCTGCTCACGCCCGGCGTCGGCGCGACGCCGGGCGCCAAGCGCCTCGCCGTCAAGGACGCGACGACGCTGACGAAGATTCCGGTGATGCCGATCTCGCATGCCGGACGCGCAGCCGCTGCTCGCGTCGCTGACCGGCGCCGTCGTGCCCGGCGACTGGCGCGGCGGCCTGCCCGATCACCTATCGCTTCGGTCCCGGCGCCGGACGCGCCCACCTGAAGCTCGCCTTCAGCTGGGATCAGAAGCCGCTCTACGACGTGATCGCCCGCCTCCGCGGATCGACGTTTCCGGATCAATGGGTGATCCGCGGCAACCATCACGACGCCTGGGTCAACGGCGCGGAGGATCCGGTGAGCGGCATGGCGGCGACGCTCGAAGAGGCGCGCGCGCTCGGCGAGCTGCACAAACAGGGATGGTCGCCGAAGCGGACGATCATCTATTGCGCGTGGGACGGCGAAGAGCCGGCGCTGCTCGGATCGACCGAGTGGGCGGAAACGCACGACGCCGAGCTGCAGCAGCACGCGGTGGCCTACGTGAACTCCGACGACAGCGGACGCGGCTTTCCTCGAGGCCGAAGGCTCGCATGCGCTCGAGCATTTCATCAACGACGTCGCGCGGGACATCCAGGATCCCGAAACGCACCTGACGCGTCTGGAAGCGGAAGCAGGCGCAAGGCCATCGACGAAGCGAAGCCGGAGGACAAGGAGAAGGTCCGCAGCCGGGCCGACTGGCGCATCGGCGCGCTCGGATCGGGCTCCGACTTCACGCCGTTCCTCCAGCACCTCGGCGTGCCGACGCTCGAACATCGGCTACGGCGGCGAGGACGAGCAGCGGCATCTATCACTCCGATCTACGACGACTTCTACTTCTACACGCACTTCCTCGACACCGACTTCGCCTACGGCCGGACGCTGGCGCAGACCGGCGGCACGGCGGTCATCCGGCTGGCCGACGCCGACATCCTGCCGTTCCAGCACGCGCAACCTCGTCGACACCGTGCGCACCTATCGACGAGGAACTGCAGCTGCTCGTGAAGAAGAAGCGGGAAGAGATCGCCGAGCGCAACCGTGAGATCGCCGACGGCGTGTTCGCCGCCATCAACGATCCGCGGCACCCGCAGGTCGCGCCGAAGGTCGAGCCGATGCCGCCCGCGATCGAACTGACGCCGATCTCGCGCGCGATCGAGGTGATGGCCAGGCGGGCGGCGATGTTCGACGAGGCGCGCGCGCCGCGCTGAAGAAGAACTGCACGCCTGCGGCCGCTGGCGGCCATCGACGTCAAGATCGCGCAGTCGGAGCAGCAGCTGCTCGATGCCGCCGGCCTCCTGCACCGCGACTGGTTCAAGCACCTGCTCTACGCGCCCGGCTTCTACACCGGGTACGGCGTCAAGACGCTGCCGGGTGTCCGGGAAGCCATCGAACAGGTCAGTACGAGAGCCTGCCCGCGGAGATCGCGCGCGTCGCCAAAGGCGCTCGAGCGCGAAGCGGCCTGGCTCGATTCGCATCACCAGGGATCTCCGCGCGCTTGAAATAGACATCCGCGCCGCCCTGAAAGATTTTTTCCGTCCCCTCCCATTCATCATCGCGAGGTGCAGGAATCCCTCGCGCCGTTGATGGAGTGCCGGCGACTTACGTCCGCCGGATGGAGGAGGCTTGTATGGAAGAAGTGGTCGTTCCTCGCTACCGTCCTTGGACTGGTGCTCTCCGCGGCTGCCCCGTCATCGCCGGGGAAGCCGGTCATCGTCGTTCAGCCCTTCACAACGGCCGCCGGTGTCGATTTGCCGCATGACATGAAAACCATGCAGACCCAGCTCGTGCCTGAGTTCAAGGTCATGCTCGGCAAGGAGTTCGAGATCGCCACCGAGCCGCCGGCCACCCTGCGGGCACGGTCTACACCGTGGACGCAGAAATCACGGCATGGCGCCCCTGCGCAATGCCGCGAAGCGCATGCTCGTGGGCATGGCGCCGGCCGCGAAGCGAGCGACGTCGCGTATCAGGTCACCGATGGCTCGGCAGGAAGGTCCTCGATCGCAAAGAGACGATCCGGACGAATTTCTACTGCAGGGAACGGGATCGACCGGGACGCTGGCGCATCCGATCGCCCAGAAGATCGCCGAAGGTATCAAGGATGCGAAGTTGAAATAGCCGCGCCGGCCGGTGGGACATCCCCGCGTCAACGTCCCTGCCAGACCGGCGGCCGCTTTCCGAGGAACGCGTCGATGCCTTCGGCGGCATCGTCGAGCGAGCATGTTGCACGCCATCGCGCTGCGCGGTGATGCTTCGTACGCCGCGGCGATTGGCTGCTCGATCTGCGCGTAGAACGCCTGCTTGCCGAGGCGAATCGTCGCGGGGCTGCGCGCCTTGATGATGTCGGTGAAGTGACGCACCGCGGCGTCGAGCGCATCGCCGGGGACGACGCGGTTGACAGACCCCAGGCGAGCGCCGTCCGGGCATCGACAAGCTCGCCGGTGAGCAGCATTTCCATCGCGCGTTTGCGGCCGACGTTGCGCGCGACGCCCACGGCCGGCGTCGAGCAGAAGACGCCGATGTTCACGCCGGGCAGGGCGAAGGCGGCCGTGTCGGCGGCGACCGCGAGATCGCACATCGACACGAGCTGGCATCCGGCGGCGGTCGCGATGCCGTGCACGCGGGCGATGACAGGCTGCGGCAGGCTCGGCGACGTGGATCATCCGGCCGCATCGCGTCGAACAGCGCCTGCTGCCACGCCTTGTCGCCCGCATGAGCACGCATCTCCTTCAGGTCGTGCCCCGCTGAGAAGCCGCGGCCAGACGCCGACAGCACCACGGCGCGACCGAGGCGTCGCGCGCAGCGCGGCTGAGCTCCGCATCCAGCGCCGCAATCATCGCCAGCGACAACGGATTGAAACGCGCGCCGCGGTTCAGCGTCAGCGTCAGCACGCCATCGTCCAGGGCGCGCAGCACCATCGGTTCGTCGTTGTCGGTCACGGCAGCCTCCTCACGCGAGATCATGTTATCGCGTACCGAATCAGGTTCGGTGTCGCTGGTCCGGCTATCGCCTTTCGATTCGGATGTGTGCAGGCCTTCAGGCTTCCGACACGGCGGACCTGAAGGTCCGTACCACATCGCACTGGAAGCGCTGTCGGTAGTGTCCGGCTTCAGCCGGACCATCGGTCGAACGCGAACAGATCCATTCGACGCGCCGCGTCGTTCAGCGCCAGATTGGCCGCCATCCCGCCGACGGCGCTGCAGAACTCTGAAGCCATGCCCCGAGAATCCGCCGGCCACCACGACCTGCCGATGATCGGGCAGACGGTCGATCACGAAGTGTTCGTCCGGCGTGTTCGTAAACAGGCAGGCTGATGCGGAAAAGCCTGGGCCCGTTCGCGTCCGGAAAATAGTGCGAGAGCGCCTCGCGGAGCGCCGCTTCGTCCTCGGCCGAGCACGTGCGGTCCAACGCGTCGGGGTCGGTGGTCTGGCGGCGGTGATGGTATTTCCCGATCTTGAATCCGAGCTGCGTCGGCACGGAAATCCGTAGAACGCGCCGCGATGTGTCGATGTAGAAGACCGGAAAATCTCGCGTGAACAGTTCCGGGCGAAGCGGCTGCGTCCAGAAGCACGACCTGCCGTTCGACCATCAGTCGAGGCGCCAGCGCGGGCACGACCGCCGGCAGCCAGGGACCCGCGCTGATCACGAGTTTCGCAGCCTCATATCGTCCACGGTCGGTGGTCACGCGCACGCGGTCGTCCCCGGCGGTCCATTCGATCACGCGTTCTTGTGTTCTGCACGGTCGCACCGTGAGCGCTCTTCGCCGCGTTCACGTGGGCGACGATGCAGCGTTCGGGCTGGAGGAATCCGCCGTCGGGCTGAAACACGGCCACAAGGCCGTCCGGCAGCCGGTATCCCGGAAACCGTGCGGTCAGCGCGGCGGCGTCGAGCGAGTTCGTGTTCGAGACCGTGACGCTGGCAGGCCGCCAACGCTCCACGAATCATCCGGCTGTCGGGAGGGCCGAGCGTCGATGCTCCCCGTGACGGTCAGCAGCGATTCACCGGACGTGCGTTCGAGATCGCGCCAGAGGTCGTACGCGCGCCGCACGAGCGGGACGTAGTCGGGATGCTCCCACGCAAGCCGGATGATCCGGCTCCGTCCATGGGACGAGCCGCGGTCGTGCGGGATGTCGAACCGCTCGATGCCGAGGACGCTCGCTCCTCGCCGCGCGAGATGATAGACAATCGCGCTGCTCCATCCCGCCGACGCCGATCACGATCGCGTCGTATGTCACAGACCCTCGCCTCTACGTTCCCTTACCTTACTTGACGCCGAAAGCCGAACGAGGTGGAACCGCCTTCAGACTAAGACTCGTGGATCACCTGCGGTGAAGTGTCATGAGAATCGGAGCGTTACTGCTTGGTGTTGTTGCGGCTCTCCCGGCGGGCGGCGCCGCATTGTTTCCTCGACTGGCCGCGGCCGGACCGATCGCATGCGAGTCGCTCTGCGCGTGCCGCTGACCAACGGGACCGATCATCTCGGCCGAGTCCGTCCCGGCAGGCGCCTTCGCGCCGGCGCGCCTCCGCTCAACGCGCCGGCTGCCGCGGTGTTCAGCACGCTCCCGGCATTTTGCCGTGTCACCGCGCGCCTGACGCCGACGTCCGACTCCGACATCCGCATCGAGGTGTGGCTGCCGATCTCGGGCTGGAATCGCAAGGTGCAGGCTGCCGGCAACGGCGGCCTCGAGCGGGACGACTGCCGTATCCGGCGCTCGCGGCTGCCGTCAGCGCCGGCTATGCCGCCGCCGGGCACCGGACACGGGCCACGTCGGCGGCAACGGCGACTTCGTTCCCGGACATCCGAGAAGCTCGTGGACTTCGCCTACCGTGCGATCCACGAGATGACCGGTGTCGGCAAAGACGGTGGTGGCCGCGCACTACGACGCGCGTCCGGTGAGATCCTATTTCAGCTCGTGCTCGCACCGGAGGACGGCAGGCGCTGATCGAGGCGCAGCGCTTCCCCGAGGACTTCGACGGCATCGTGGCCGGCGACGCGTCGTGGGATCAGATGCGGCTCTACGCAGCACGCGTCGCGTTGAACGTCTTCATGAACCGCGATCCTGCCGCCGTCATTCCGCCGGGCAGCTACCCGATGATCCACAACGCCGTGCTCGCCGCGTGCGACGCCAGGGACGGCGTCAAGGACGGCGTGATCGAAGACCCGGCACGATGCCCCTTCGACTTCGCCACGCTCGACATGCTCGGCGAGAGATCGCGCCGACTGTCTGACCAGAGCCGCAGGTCGAGTCCGCGCAAGGCGATGGCTTCGCCGATCGCCGATCGGCAGAGCGGCGCCGTCCTTCATCCGGGCCGCTACTATCCCGGGTCCGAGCTGGGATGGGGCGGCGTCGGCGGGCCTGCGCCATCTGGCGAGTCCCTCGAAGGGATGAAGAAGATCGTGTTCAACGCCGGCTGGGACTACCACACGATTCGCGTTCCCGATGACGTCGAACGCGCGGTCGCGCGCCGACCGCGGCTTGCTCTACGGCGGCGACGCGAACCTCACGCCTTCTTCAAGCGCGGCGGCAAGCTGCTGATGTATCACGGCTGGGCCGATCCGCTGGTGACGCCGGACGCCAGCCTGATCATGCTCAAGCGGATCAACGAAGCGGTGGGACCGCGGCCGCGAACTCGCTCGCGCTGTTCATGGTGCCGGGCATGGGCCACTGCCAGGGCGGTCCGGGCACCGACGTGTTCGACAAGGTCGCCGCGATCGATCGGTGGGTCGAGTCGGGCACCAAGCCGCAGTCGATCGCCGCGTCCCACATGACGGGCGACCGTCGCCGATCGGACGCGGCCGTTGTGCGCGTATCCATCAGTGGCCCACTACGTCGGCACGGGCAGCACGGATGACGCGGGAACTTCCGCTGCCGAGCGCCTTAGAGCGCTTCCATTTCGATGTAGAGGCTGGACGCGTCAGGTCCGCCATGCGTTCAGGCCGTCCCGCGGTTCCGGGCAGGCCTGCTGCGCGACGCCATCTGAAAAGCGTCAACCGACGCCTTCAAGCACGCATGGACGCCGGCCGCCGCCTCACTCGCGCTCTGCACGCAGGGAATCGCCTTCAGATACTGTAGACAGCCAACAGATCGCGGTCGGTCCAGTCTCCGATAGGCGGGCCAATGGCAAATCACCTGCAGCAGATCGCCGTTGAACGGCGGGAGGGGGCAGGTCCGTGAGGAAAGCAGCGTCGTGGTGACGGTCGCGCTGCAGTTCTGGATGCACGTGATCGTGGTCGATGCCGTGCCTGATGCTTTCATAGAATTCCGCAAACGTGGCTCCTCCCTCGGGCAGTCCGCTCTTGTCGGGCGTCAGGTTGCGAGACAACGATTTCTGGTGACGGCGGCGCGCTGATCGCACCGAAGTTCCTGCCGCCGCCGAGTACGTCGCGGGATTGACCTGCTCTGGCTGGCCAGAAGAAGGGGTTGTGGCCGCCGGCAAACTCGGTCGCCGGACCCGCGCCAGTAGCAACGCGTTGCACCTGCTCACGGCGTTGACGATGTAGCCTCGAGCCCGACGAGCTTTCGATTGTGTCTGGCGTAGGTCAGACGGACCGGCGCGATGTGCAGTCCGTGCTCGATCCGTCCTCATCCCTCGACGACCGATCGTCATCGTCTGCATGGACTCGAGGGATGTAAAGAGTATCCCGCCAGCACGACCGCGGCAAACCCTGTGACTGTTCCTCGACGGCTGAGACGAGCTGCTTGAGCGTCATTCAATATCTCCTGTGTCGCCGCCTCGCAGGCGACAGTATGACTGTTGCTGTCTGCTGTTGCCAGGCGTGAGACACTACGCGGACACTCGTCGCGACCGATCCAAATCTCAAGACGTTCCGATCGTGTGCGGCTCTCGCCGGTATCGCGCCGCCTCTCATGGCGGCGACGATCTCTGCCGCCGCATCCGACGCGCGCTGGCAGCGCCGGCGTCCGACAGCTGTCCGCGCGGTCCGACCCAGTCGCCGGCGATCCAGACGTTGTCGAAAGCCGGGAGGCGCGGCGCCGGCCGGCCGCCAGACGCCTCCCTGCGCCGCCGTCACCTCCGCATGCGTCACGGTGAGTGACGGCAGGTAGCGCTTGAACGCGAGTCGATCGCGCCAGCCGGGCTGCATCGTGTCCATCAAGACCTCGAGTTCGCGCTCCCTCCGCGGTCCGGCGATTTCGCCGGGACGCAGGCATTTCGACAGCGTGAATCGTCGCCCCGCCGGTCGGTGCCAGAGCGGCGGCCGCCGAGTGAACGCGAGAAGTAGAGCGGCGTGTCCACGCCAGTATGCGGTGGTCGCCAGCGGGTCCGGCAGCGACCGCAGGGCGACATTCAGCGTCGCGATCCTGACCGGTGGCGGAAGTGCCAGCGTGAACCGGGTGCTGGCGATCGAGTCGACGTCCGCCGGACCTCCCGTGATGACGACTGCCGAGGCGCGCAGCGTCGACCGATCCGCAAGCCGCACCGCCTCCACCATCCGCGCGCGTCGACCGCTCGAGCGCCACCGCGCGCGCCGGCGACGAGATTCGACGCCGCTCGCCGCCGCCACGCGTTGGAGACCGTCGACGATCGAGCGCCAGCCGCCGTCGACGTACAGCACGGAACCGGCGATTCCCAACTGCAGCTGCTCGATGGCCGCGCCGGCGCTCTGGCGGCCGGGGTCGTTCGTGAACGACGTCAGCCTCGGACGAGCATTTGCACGAGCTGACGAACGCCCGCGTCCTCCAGGTGCGATCCGAGCCACGAGGCAAGCGTCTCGCGCTGGATGGCGGCCGCATCGATCGCCGCCAAGCTGGGAGAGAAAGCGGGCCCACTCGAACTTTCCCGTGAAACCCCAGCGCCCCCGTCGTGAGCAAAGACGCCAATCCCGCGGGGCAGCGGTATGCCGCCGGCCGTTGAGGACGACAAACCCGCCGGTGGCAGCCCGGCACACCGCCGCGGACTTCGACACCGAGTTCCTTCAATGCGCTCTGCTATGATGGCCCAGACGGTAGAGGCCGTGCGGGCCCAGATTGAAAACGAATCCCTGCTTGTGCCGCGAGGCTGGCGCGGCCGCCAGGCGATGAGGCCCTTTCGATGTAGAACAACCGGCACGCCGGCGGTGGCCAGCCGCGTCGAGGCGATGAGCCCCGACAATCCGCCGCCGATGACCACGACCGGAGCCTGTGAGGTGGAGTCAGGTTACACATGCCGAAACGACGCACGACTCGTTCCTCGGCCGGCCACCGTCCACATGACAGGCGATGAGATCGCGAACCGGGGCTCATCGAGATTCCGCAGGTCTCGATCGAATTCCTGTGGCGCAACCAGAAGCGTCTCGAGGATGTGCGGATCGAAACGCCAGATCAGTTGGCTCGCAGAAGATCCGTCCCGGCAGATCCTCCCCTCCAGAGACAAAGCCTGCCTTCGGCGTCGATGTCGACGAGCCCATGCGCCTCGAGAAGGTCCAGGCAACCGGCGGCCGAATCGGAGGTCCATTCCCGCGTGCTCCATCGCGTGCCGCAAGGCAGAGCGTCGTGTTCACGTTGGAGAGTTCGGCGGAGCTCAGCGATGTCATCGCGACTGGAGTGACTTCAAATTCTCCACCACGACCCAGTCCTCCAGGCTTGCAGCGCACGAATCATGTGCCCGAGTGCGGCCGCCGCGTTCGCGACGTGCATCAGAACGAGACGCGCGCACGAGATCGAATGTGTCCTCGGGCACCGGCTCGGAGGCGATGTCGTGCCTCAGCACGGCGACGTTGGACAGTTCGAGCCGTTCCAGGCGATCGCGTGTTCAGATCGGTGGCCACGACTCGGCCGCTGGGCCCGACTCGGGACGCCAGCCACTTGACGATGGACCCGCCGCCGCCGCCAATTTCGAGAACACGTCCAACCTGAGCCACACCACACGCTGCCATGTGGCGAGTCGTCGTCGCATCGAAGATCGATTCGAGGGCGCCGAACCTCGCAATCCGCCGTCGTTTTCGCCCGCAAAGGCATACGTCGCATCCGCCCGTCATCGTGGTCTCTCCCATCGCTCACGTCACATCAATCCGGAAGCCCGCCAGTCGCGGGCTCCCGGCAACCAGGCGCTGACCACACCTCCGGCCGACAGCACGAACAACGCGACGATGCCGGCGGCATGGGCCAGCTGCATCGAGCGTTCGCAGCGCCGAAAGCAATACGTAACTGAACGAAGTACAA
>ERZ1370068.8806-contig-7631_pt1 | contig 39290 bp, 64 predicted proteins | sample MGYA00561227_ERZ1370068 | MGnify/ENA primary metagenome ERZ1370068 (study PRJEB38410, sample SAMEA6850437) | metagenome | study: Metagenomic assessment of the ecological functions of the soil: analysis of the soil microbiota associated with the...
AGCAGGTAGCCCGAACCCCCTTCGGATTTGGAAGAAATTTATTATGTCTCGATGACCGGAGATTTGCCATCATTACCAGCGTTGGTATTTATTATTACAATGCCGAGCATAAGCAATTTAAAAAATGGATGCCTGCTGATTGCTCACTAAATGAGAGAATTTTAGATTATCCGAAACAGGATTATGCATTTTTTCAGCCAAGGCCGGATTGTTTGTTTATAATAAATACCAATTCAAACGATCTTGTTTGTATTAATGTCAAAAAGAACCGGAGAACAGTTACTCATATACCAATACCATCACGCCAGGAATGAGTTTGACTATCGGTCAAGACTTGTGGCGGTTAGTGATACCTTGTTTTATTTAACAGGTAATGTATCCGGTTTTTATAAACTAACGCTTGATCCTAGGTCAGGAGATATTCAATTTCATCCCTAAAAATATTTTCCTTCTTATTATTGCAGCTCTCTGTTTGCAGACGCAGACAATACACTTTGGATCGCTACGAACAAAGGACTTTTAAAGCAGGATAATAGCAGGATGTATGTAGAATGGACTGCGATCCCTTCTTCGATCCAGGATTCTTTCCTACTTCAGTTATAGATGATATTTATGCCGGGAGAACAAATTATATGCGGCTACAAGGAGGGACGGGGCACTGTCTAATATTCAATAAAAAACCGCTTCATTTGATCAGCCGGATCAGTTTTGATCAATTAACCAGGAGTCCCAATGGAGTTTTTGCGATCAGGCCAACAAGCGATGGTTCTTTATTCGATAGGCACCAACGGGCCTCTTTTTTCGTTCGAATCTGAAAACAGATCGTCTTAAGGAAATAGCGTTGGAAAAATGGGATAAAGCAGAACGTCTGGATCGCAGACCTGTGCAAAGACAGGGATCAAAATATTCTGGATTGCCTCCGATAATGTTTATAAGTACGACGCCGACAACGAAGAAAATTTCTATCATACTGACTGCCGAGACGAGATTGCCGATAAAATTCAGTGGCCGGCGAGGATCAGGAAGATGCGTCCGGTAATATCTGGATCGCCGGGCATGGTTTGATCCGTTACAACGTAAGCTCAAATAAAATAGACAGGGTTGTCGATTCTTTTCCTTCTGTCAGAATGCCTGATAACCAGATACCGTGTTTTGTTGCCGATGAGTCAAACAACCTATGGATCAACAGCAACAACAATGGTTTGATCTGTTATAATATTGAAAAGGGCACTTTCCAGGCATTTTACAAGGGATAATGGTTTGCCGGACAATGATATTGTCTCAATGATCGTTGTCCAGAACAAACTCTGGGTGGCAAGTAATTCGTGGGATCTCTTGCCTTGACCTGCGAACTTTGAACATTAGCACCTATGGAAAGGAAGAGGGGTTTCCCGATCTGCCGATAGCAAGAAATTCAGGATTTTTTATGACAGTGCATTTAATAAATTATATATCGGGTTTACTAATGCCATAGCACAGTTTGACCCGGCAATAATTTTTCAAAGAAGCCGGCCTACCTCAACTTTTTATTGAGTATCGCAACGGGGGATCAGCGGAAATTTCTTTTCCTGGTGAGAATTTCAAAAACTTCATGGCGGGACAATGAAGCAATCAGTAAATATCGGAAGCATCGATTTCTTTACGAACAGTAGCCAGCGTTTCGCTTACCAGTCTTGACGATGATACTGACTGGCAACAGTTGGGAACGCAAAATATGTTTAGCATATCCAATCTTTCCACCTGGCCATCACCGGGTTAAAGTGAAACTGTTCTCGATAAGCAATCGCTGGCCGGAGCAGGTAAAGGAAATTAATATTATTGTCTTAACTCCATTCTGGAAACAAGCCTGGTTCCTGGCGATAACCATCCTTGCACTCATGCTGTTCGTTTATTCATTTCTTAAGTGGAGAACCGGCGTTGTGGAAAGACGGGAACAGGCAAAAACACACCTCCAGGCTCTAAAGGCAGAAGAATATAAAAGCCAATATGAGTTGGAACAGATCAGCAATTATTTTTCTTATTCCCTGGCGGGAATAAACAATGTAGATGAGGTGTTGTGGGATGTGGCAAAAAACCTTATCGGGCGAATGAATTATGTTGATTGTATGATCTATCTCTGGAATAAGGATAAAACCAAAATGGTCCAGAAAGCATCTTATGGTCCGAAAGGTGATCCGCAGGCCATTAACTCCAGTGTATTTGACGTATCACCGGGCCAGGGGATTGTGCGGACATGTAATAAAGACCAGGGAGCCTTTATTGATCCGCGATACAAAGATTTGATTCCCGTTACAGGGTTGATGACATAAGCAGGTTAAGCGAATTGTGCATTCCCATCATTCATAACAATGAACTGATCGGTATTATAGATTCGGAACATCCGGACGTGAATCATTTCAAAGAAAGAGATGTTAAAATATTAACTACGATAGCCACTATCGTTGGTAACTAAAATAAAACAAATCGAATCAGAACAGTCATTGGCAATAAAGCAAAAAGAATTTGCTTCCGTTAATCAGCAATTGGCTGAAGCCCAGTTAGCAGCTTTGCAAACACAGATGAATCCTCATTTCATTTTTAATTCACTGAATAGTATCAAGGGAATGATCCTGAGCAATGAACAGCAAAAAGCTTCAAGGTACCTGAGTAAGTTTGCTCAAATGATAAGGATAACTCTGCACCAATCCAGGGAAATATTTACCACCTTGTACGAGAACCTGGAACATCTTGAAAATTATCTTATGATGGAGAAACTTCGTTTTGATGATTCGTTTACATTCCATGTAACGGTAGATGAGCGGATAGATAAAGAAGAAACTTTGGTTCCAACTTTAATGATCCAACCCTTATCCGAAAATGCTATCTGGCATGGATTGATGTGTAAAGAAGGCGATAAAAGATTATCGATCCGCTTTTGTCTTGTTGGTGAAACCATTTGCTGTGTCATCGAGGACAACGGCATAGGAATAAAGCGATCCGAGGAATTAAAGAGGTTGAATAAGACAACCCATCAATCAGTAGGCTTAAGCAATCTTCGTAATCGGATAAAGATCATGAATGAGAAATATGATACAGGCTGCACCCTTCAAATCGTCGATCTGCATGATCTTGACAAAAATAAAACCGGGACCCGCGCAACTTTGCAATTTAATATCATGAGTAATAAACCACAGTTATGAGAGCAATACTTGTTGATGACGAACCAGATAGGCATACGTGTACTTTAAAAAAATACTGGAATTGAATTGCCCCGAGGTGGAAATTGTGGGCACCTGTTCCAGCGCCGCCGATGCTATCAGCAAACTTGAGGAGAGTTAAACCGGAATTAGTTTTTCTTGACGTGAGAATGCCCGGTGGAAATGGGATAGACATGTTGGCTGAATTATCTGAAATTGATTTTGAAGTGATCTTTGTTACGGCGCATGATGAATATATGTTACAGGCTCTCCAGTTCAGCGCTGTTGATTATCTCATGAAGCCGGTCGAGATGAAGACCGCCTGAAAGAGGCTGTACAGCGGGTTGAAATGAGATTAGAGAGGTAAAAGAAATTCACGCCAGGCGGAAACCTTGCTCCATAACATTAATAAGGTAGGGTATCCACTGGAGATGAGACTCTGCCTTCCTACGCAAAAAGGATTTACCATTGTAAAACTTGAAGAAATTATTTATTGTGAAGCGCAAAGAAGCTACACAATATTCCGCCTAATAAATAATAAATCCATTATCATATCAAAGCCATTGTTTGATTACGACAAATTACTGGCTGATACCGTTTTCCTTCGCGTTCATAAATCTTTTCTTATTAATCTCATGCATATAAAAGAATATATGCGTGGTGAAGGTGGAACTGTGAGTCATGAGCGATGGCATGGAAGTGGAGATAAGTCGTCGCAAAAAGAACAATTCCTTGTAAAAGTGAAGGAGTATTTTAAATACTGATCTCATCCCAGGCAAATTTTTCCCGCCGGAAATAAAGTGAAACCCACCTTTGGGCAAGTTGTTCAATATTACTTCAATTACCCGGATAACTTTGTGCTGCAAGAAATATTTACACGACAGTCTTATTCTTGGCATAATTAAGAAAATTTTCTCATTGCAGTTAGTTTTTAGGTTCAGAGATATCCTGTCTTTTCCAAGACGGGATTTTTATTTGGAATAGCTGCTTAACAGCCTTTGCATCATGGACCGATTGGGAAAAAGAAAGTCCGTTGGGAAAATAACAGGTTTATCTGTCAGTGGATGTTTATACCTTGATCCCAAAACTTAGAATTGTTATCTGCTGAAGAAATAACTTTTCATATTAAGGCTTGTGCCCTGGAACGACAGGGAGAGCCAGAAAAAATCTATACTGCTTTTTACGGGTATGCCATGTCGGTGTGTGACCGTTACACCAATAACCAGGATGATTCAGTTGAAATATTGAATGACGGGTTCTTAAAAATTTTCAAAGAGATCCACCGCTATAAACCAGCTTATGCTGACGTGGTGAGTTCCTTCATGGGTTGGTTGCGAAAAATAATGGTGTACACAGCAATTGACCATTTTCGCAGAAATCAAAAACACCGGTTTACAGCAGGAGCTGGATAACGGGATCATACAGATCAGCTTCCGGTGGTGAAGATGCATTGGACAGGATCTCTTACGATGAGATCATACGATCGATACAACAGATAACACCCGGTTACAGAACTGTGCTCAATCTTTTTGTTGTTGAAGGATTCAGTCACGAGCGAGATCGCTGAGAAACTTGGTATTTCCGTCGGTACCTCCAAATCAAATCTCTCGAAAGCAAGAAAGCAATTGCAACAAGAATATTATTAAAAGAAAAACATTTTTCATTGGAACTTTTGCCAGGCCAGTGGGAAAAAAGGTGGTCCGATAGGAAAAAGGGGCTTATAAGGTTTGATGAATCATCTCTACCTTGCCACTGAATTTTAAAACTACATCCTAAAGAAAGTTTCAAGATATAAAAAGAAGGTAGTTGGACGGATGGTGGTAAAGCCCGGATAGATAGTCCGGGTTTTTTATTTTGAAATGACTGCATTTCGAACTTTACAAATTTTTCATTGATGCTGTTTCCACACCTAAACAACGATAAGCCTTTTGGAAAAAAGGATATACCGATTGGAAAAGGGTTAGGCTAATGGTTTTGGAGTGACTGTACTTTTGCTTCCACAAAAACCTGCTTCAGCAAAACGATCCATTCAAAGGCATGAATTATCCATTTTAACCTGCCTTTAATGAGTTCATCTTTGTGCAGGCAATAATTTTTTCATTATTTAAAAACCTTAGTATGGAAAAACCAATCCAACAATCCACGCCGTCAATTCCTTGGAACAGTTGTCAGCGGTGTGGCTGCTTTCGGTCTCCTTCTGTGATTTCTCCTTTAACCGCAAATGCGGGAAGTGATTTTCAAATGGCTCCAATGATCCTGATGAATGGTTTAAGCAGATAAAAAGGCAAGCATCGTATTGTGATTTGATGTTCCGCAAGCCAATGAAATTTTTCCTTTGCGTGGCCGAGAATATTTCTTGCCACCAATGCGGCTACCGGCACGGTAGAAAAAGATTGCAGCGTGGTGGTGGTATTGAGGCACACTGCCATACCTTATGCGATGGAAGATCGCCTGTGGGCCAAATACAATTTGGGTGAAGTACTTAAGATCGATGATCCCAAAACAAAAACCTTCGACCCGCAATCCTTTTGGAAACCAAACCAGGGTGATTTCAAAGTGCCAGGGGTTAGGTGCGGTACCAATTGGTATCAATGAACTACAGGACAGTGGCGTGTTGTTTTGTGCGTGCAATATGGCCATAACTGTATATAGTGCTGCTATAGCGGAAGCAATGAAACTTGACCCGGAAGTGGTAAAGAAAGATTGGTTAAGTGGAATACTGCCCGGCATCCAGGTAATGCCTGCAGGTATCTGGGCGATAAATCGTGCACAGGAAAAAGGATGCTCTTACTGTTTTACAGGATAGTTTCAAAATGATTTCATTTCTGGAATCGTAATAAACATGCAGTGTAAAATAGGAGAGTAGCAGTCATAAAATGGGGAACACTCCCTAATGTTCACAGACAAGCTAGTCTCTAGTTTTACACTGCATTTGGTTTTAATTTTTTAAATCATTGCTCATAAAGAGACAAGAATAGCCATGAAATTTTTTTCTATTAGTATAGTTGCATTGTTGATCGTGACCATGGAGTCGTGCAAGAAAACTTATCCGTCTTCCGATGGAGAGAATCCCGGCACTGGAAGGAAAATTCGTTTTCAACTTTATACTGACAAGGATTTTTCCGCGGAGACTTCAGTCATTAAGTTTTCAATATTTATCCGTAATGCACGCACAACCCTCTTTGATTCATCCTTCGCCTCCATGCAAATAAAAGACATTCCTGATGCTGCACATAAACTCGTAATTGAGAAAACAGTGTTCAGGAACCGGTAATTCTGACCTTGCAGCGGGCTTTAATTATGAGATCCAAAATGTCGGCCATTCCTGGTACATAGATACAAGCAGGGCGGGAAACGAATTAAAGGTGATTGATTACTCATTTCAGTAGCATTCCTCAAAACATATTTTACTGTAAAGCCATGAAAGAGTTAGAGACTTGTACTAGCCTCGCTGGGCATTGGTTTGTCGCTGGGATTAATAGGTGCAGGCGGATCAATATTAACGATACCGGTGTTTGTTTATATTCTAAAAAAGACCCGGTTTCTTCCAGCGTGTACTCGATGTTCGTAGTAGGAATATCAAGTATGGCAGGCAGTATTCAGTCAATTTTCAATAAGCTGGTTGATTTTAAGGCCGTGCTAACCTTTGGTATTCCTTCGGTGATAGGAGTATTCATTGCCAAGAAAAACTATATTTCCGGTTATTCCCGATGAATTATTTTCTATTGGTTCATTTACCTTATCCAAGAGCATGTTGCTCATGCTCTGCCTGTCGTCGCTGATGTTTCTCGCCGCCCGGAGAATGTTAAAGCCGGCAATAAAGAATGACCGGGTTGGGCAGAAGATGAAGCAAGTGACGATATCGCTTTTGCTAAGAGGCTTGCTTGTCGGAATGGTTACAGGGCTACTTGGCATCAGGGGAGGATTTTTAATTGTACCTGCCTTATACCTTCTTGTCAACTTGCCGGTAAAGAAAGCTATTGGCACTGCGCTGCTAATTATCACGATCAATTCATTGTTCAGTTTTTTAAATAGCTACGCTTCCATGGAAATAGAATGGCTCTTGCTTATTAAATTTTCCATGGGTGCCGTTTTGGGTATAATCATCGGTACGAAACTCTCCCGAAAAATACCAGGCGATTATTTAAAGAAAACCTTTGGATGGGTTATACTCAGCATGTCATTTTATATAGTGTATAAAGAGTTCTTCTTTTAGACAATTTCATTGAAGCGGGTGGGTATAGTCTGGTCTCCATTTGAATCGCTGCAGACTAAATATCAGTCAATTATACCTGGAAAGACTATACATGTGAATGAATCCTATTATTGCCGAATAGCAATACCAACGTACAAGTGTGCGACGCAACGAGAAGCCTGATAGCGTAACAAAAGCTGGAAACATAATAAGAAAGTTCCCCGAAAGAAACTTTCATCTGTTAACTATTATCTTTATCTGATACCTATTCACTATTGCTGCATTCCCTGCATAGCACCTTGTGACCCTTCAGCCTCGCCTTTCATGTTTTTCTTTTTGAACAGCGACATATCCATTTGTCCGAAACGGAACGAAAAAAGTTAGTCGCATCATCGGTACATCATTCAAACGATGTGTAGTTTGAATATAATAGGTGCTTTCTGAATACTGTTCATATCTTCTTGTCCGGAATATATCATTTATACTAAACGTAGCAGAAGCGACATTGTTTTTTAAGAAGCTTTTCTGAAGTGCTGCATCTACACCATAGTTGGCTTTGATGTATCCCTGTGCGCAGCTGTTCGAGCGCCCTGGGGAGGACCGCCACCCATGAAACCACCTCCCTGGTTAATAGGCAAATTCGTCTTGGATTGATACGTGCCTGATAATTGTAACTTCGAAATTTTCGGTAGTTTGAAATTGTTGTTGATCTTGGCAAACCAGCTCCACATCGCATCCTGGGAAGTTCCCGTTACATTATCTGTATTGATCTTTGAATTGTAGACGTTGACATTTGCATTCATATCCCACCACTTTTTGATCGTGTTTTGTGTCGTAAGCTCCGCACCTGTTGAACGACCAGAGTTGGCATTTATATAAGTACTCACAGGATGTTGTGCATTTCCAACCGTCACAGTATCCAAAAACCGCGTGATCAGGTCAGTGGTATATTTACTAATACACCGATGCAAGGAAAGTATTGTTGCCTTTGAATGTTTTGGAATAAGAGGCTTCTAAAGATTTTGTAAACTCTGGTTTTAATCCCGCATTACCGCGTGTCCAATTCAATTGATCAGTAGAATCGATAAAAGGAATGGTCTGCATAAAGAACGGTCGGTTGACGCGTCGTGTATAACTCAATTGCAACTCCTGCTTTATCTTTTAATTTCTGGCTTAGAAACACAGACGGGAATAAACTGATAGGATAAGTATTGTTGAATTTTTCCTTGGTGTCAGTCAACTCCACCTTCATAATCGGAACTCTCGGCCCGCAAACCGATCTTATATCCAAAATCCTTAATGCTGTTTGAATAAGAAGCATAGGCTGCATATACGTCGTCTCTTGTTTTTATAATTGGCTGTTGAGAATGGGATTAAACGAATTGATCGGTTGCAGGATCGTAATAATAACTTCCCTGGTGGTTACTGAGCGTCGAAGCTGTGCTCTCAACCCTAGCCTCAATTTTAGCCGCACCTTGAAAGGAGTGACATAGTCTGTTTGAATAGTTACAAATTTGTTAGTTCCATTACTAATGATCTGCTGTTGCATATTTCCCGTTTTTTGGCCTCCGCTTGCAGAATAAATATCGGTGTTGTAGCAGGTGCATCATATGTTGTTCTTGCCGTGAAAATACATTCGCGTCGGCTGTGAAGTTCTTCCTCTTTGGACAAAAGGTATTTAAATCCGCCCGTGAAACCATATGCGCATTGAATTCGCGATGCGTGTTTAGTGTTTCTTTCGCTATAGCTTGCGATATGGGCCGCCATCGTATATGTTGCTGTCTGTTTGCAGAACGTCATTTGGATTAAATGCTCCATGCACTTTGGACAACACCGATCGAAAAAGTCGTACGGTTTGTTGCGAAATAATCAAGTCCAAGCCTGCACAAAAAGGAAACCACCATTCGTCATGTGAATTACCTTCCCGAGCTTACGAGCAGATCAGGAGAGGTCAACAAGCTCCTCGATGTCGGTGGAGCTGGTAGCAAGATTCTTCATTTGATTACCAAAAGCGCTTACTGAAAGATTTATTTTATTCTGACGTAGATTGAAAACTACCTCCACCATTTACACCGCCACGTTTGCTCAACACCCGGCCGTTACATTTCCATTGAACTGCCGCTCTTTTTATTTTTCTTCTTTTGAGAATGATATTTAATATCCCGTGCATCTCCACCGAAGCATCGTATTTTGCTAGACGGATTTTGTGATCACTTCAACACTTTCGATAGCATCGGCAGGGATCTGGTCAAGCGCAAGAGTTGTTGGCCGGCCATCGATATATATTGCGAGGTGTTGCATTACGCAATGTAACGTTGCCGTCAATATCTACATTTACAGAGGGAACATTTTTCATCACGTCGAGATGGGCAGTGCTGACCGGTACTCACAATGATTCTGATCGACATTAAAAACTTTTTGTCAATGTCCATTCTCAATCTGCTGTTGTGATGATGTAGACAGTCACATTGCCCAATTCCTTCAAGGTCGACTTTCTACGGTTATCTTACCAAGGTCTCTTTTCAAATGCAGAAGCCATCGCGGAAAATCAGGCATTTGATTGCCGCCTTGTTTGAAACTGTTTGGGTCCAACTTCGGCTGAATAGTAGTCCATTTGTTCAATGGCCTTATGACCCATTGCAGAATATCTCCTCAAGTTGTAGCAGGGCGAAAGACTGGAAGTTCTTCAAAATTGAAATCTCCATTAGACTGTGTGGTCATCCCTTTCAATAAAACTTCTTTATTCTTTTTAGTGTGGAATCATACTTGTTTTTGAAGCAGGATAAACCGATGCATCGCCAATTTGCCTTGCCGTGCTATTCACCAGTTTGCCATAATACAGCGTCCAAGATTAGGCATTTCCTTCTTCCGCCCATTCCCGGCATTTGCGCAAAAGAAAAGAGAAAGAAAGGATAAGGATCGCAGACAGATAAAAACTTTTTCATAAACGATTGTTACGGATAAAACTAATAAAATCGGAGCAAAGCTATCATCAGTAAAATGAGAAATGAGGCAAATGAGACAAGCACTCAAAATGTTGGCGACGAAGCCTGATCTGCTTTCATAAGTGCAGGTTTGAGCTTCTACCCGGCGCTCACTGTGATAATCATATTTACTGCGTCTTTTATGAATTATCTCCTAACTTGAATTTCTTTTCGACGCTGATGAAGATACTATTCTTACGAACGGATGTTATTGCGGAAACAGATACTTATAAACGATTTGTGTACACGAATAAACCTTGATGATGGTAATTCTTCTTCAATAGCTTTCATGTACTCATGCGTGTTGATCACTGGTTTTGAAACCGGTTTTGAGATGGAATCCTGATATAATCTTTAAGCCCTTCGATCCGACAGTATATCGGCAAATTCTACCTTCAACAAACTGTATTCTACGTTTACAAAAAGGAACTCCAGTTCAATAGATGAAGGGTTTTCTTGCCTTTTTCACTCTCAGGTTGTATAACTCCCAGGCCTTGTTGCACGCCTTAATAAATCTGTCCAGTGGCACCGGCTTCACGAGGTAATCGATCACATCTAAATTAAAACCTTCCAGTGCAAATTTTTCATAAGCTGTGATCAGGATGACCATGGGCCTGTGAGTGAGACTTTGATAAATCCGCAGACCGGTTAGACCAGGCATTTGTATATCGAGGAAAAATGAGATCAATCGGACTGGTCCGCAAAAATTTGAGTGCTCAAAAGCGTTGCTGCATTTACACTTCCAGTTTCAGGTAGGGAACCTCATTGACATTATCTTCCAAAGTTCAAGAGCCAGGGCTCATCATCAATAGCAAGACAACGCAACATCAGTCTAAAGTAATTTGGAGTGAGGCAATAAACCACCCGTCTCTTTTTCAATGTTCAACGAATGGTGATTTCTATACAATAGATCCAGGCGCGCTCTCTTTGCATTGGTTAACCCGATATCCGTAAAGTTTTATCTTTTGTTTCAGGTTGAGTTTTCGTTAACTGGTTCTTAACAATAAATCTCAACTCATTTTTCTCTGCTGTCAATTCTATATTTATCTCTGCAATATTATACAAAACAAGGTCTGAGCCTTGCCGGCTTTGGTAGCGAAGCCTGCGCCATGCTTGAAAGCGTTTTCTACAAAAGGGATGAGCAAGCATAGCGAATCCTATTTTCGTGTCAGGTACCTGCCGGATCTTTTTCCGATGCGTGATTTTAGGCCGACGTTCTCGCCAAGACGTTGTCTTCTTGCAGATCGAGTACCGGCTTTGTAAATATTCAACTTCTCTTTGCAGCGATACTTTTTCTACTTCCGGTTTCACATGAGCAGATATTGCATTAGCAAGGTGGATGACAATTTGATAAGAGAAGGTTCCAGCAATTCCAGATTTCTTTCTTTCGCGAGCGCCACCATGTTGTTCATGATATTGAACATAAAAATGAGGGACTTACCTGGGACCGCTAAAGAAAGATATTTCCCATGTCTTTAAGTTTTCCGTTTCTTTTTCGTGGGTTATTCTTTCACTATGTATGCTGTCTAACTGTCGGGCGATGGGCCGTACCGCTGGCGAGAAAAAGAGAAGCAAAAAAAGTTGAACAAAACTTGCGCCGGGTAAGTCAAATCTGGTTGTCTTGGAACAATTGGAAAAAGACCAGCGCATGCAAGCAGTGAGCCACGGCTATGAGGCTTTGTCCATAATGGTGCCAGGCTGCATACTGCTTAACGCATATTTCTCTGGCAGTTTTCAACAGAAGCATGGAGAACAAGCCGAAGCCACTGATGGGTGATGAAAAAGCCGATGTATGTAAGATTATTGGATGATATAGCGCAACACTCCGATGGCAGATTGTTCGTTCCTGGAATGTGAACGGTTATTGTTTATGTAAGGACGCAATAAAATGGCAGCGAAAAAAGAAACACCCATACTAATAAATGCGCACGATAGCTTCGCCCATTTTTTTGATACCAGGCCGAACTCATAAGGGCAAGTTAATCACTAAAACACTTTGTAGCATGGGGGTTTCATAAAAGCTGCGACGAGAAACACATTATTTGTCTACCAACTATCCTGGTTGACGTACCACGGCGTACTGGCGCCAATATTGTTTTATAAATTTATCTTCGATACATGTCAAGTATCCGGATAGCCACCACTGGACGATTCTGAATCCATCTTTAAAAATTTACGCGCCCTATATCGAAAACACCTTCTTACACATTCGGAAACCGAAGTGCCAACGATCGATTCCTTTAAGGAAAGAATTTCTTCTTACTTGCAAAATTGGCCCTGGCTTGTTTGCGAAATTGATGGAGTGATCGCAGGGTATGCTTATGGAGCAAGGCATCGCGAAAGAGTAGCGTATCAATGGAGCCTTGAAAGCTCGGTATGTATACATGGATGATTATCAAAGAAGGTGGTGTGGCACGGGCATTATATACAGCGCTGATCAGTATTTTGAGATTACAGGGATTCCGGAATTTGTATGCGGTTATCAATTTGCCCAATGATAAAAGCGTATCTTTTCATGAGAAATCTCGGTTTTGAATATTTTGCTACCTATAAAAATGCAGGGTATAAATTAGGCAAGTGGAAGAACGTGTGGGTTGGTGGCAATTGTCAGTTAAATGAATATTCGATGGAACCAAAGCCACCGGTAAAATTTTCGGAGATCAAAATGAAAGAGATCGGGAATATTCTTGAGATATCAGTGAGTCGCTATTAAGATTGAATAATTGACAGATAAAATAATTTGCTATGGTATACACAACCCGAGAGACAATTTCTAAAACGTCAACAGGGTTTCTTGCATTAGCTATGGCAGGAACTGCATTTGATTTTAAAAAGGAAAAACCAAAATTATCCTTCTCCACTCTTGGCTGTCCCGACTGGACATTTGAAAAATTGTAAGCTTCTGCGGCAGGAAAATGGTTATAGCGGTATAGAAGTGCGTGGCATACAGCGTCAAATGGATCTTACCAAATGCAAAGAATTCAGCAGTCCCGAAAATATCGCAGCGTACACTAAAGCTCATGAAGGATAAAGGATTAGGATTTGTTGATCTGGCTCGTCGGCAGAAATGCACCACAGTGACCCTGCTGATCGTCAAAAGAATTTAGATGAAGCGAGGCGTTTTATCGAGCTTGCCCGGGACAACTGAAGTGCCCGTATGTAGAGTGTTCCCAAACAAATTGCCAAAGGAAGACCGGGCTGCAGCCATTGATGTTATTATAGGTGGACTGAAAGAAGCGGGTAATTATGCGGACGGGACTTCGGTGACGGTATTAATGGAGACCCATGGAGACGTCGTGGAAAGCGCCGTGATAAAAAAGATCATGGATGCTGGTCGCTCATCCGAAAGTGGGACTTGTCTTGGGATGTAACTAATATGTGGACTGTAACCAAAGAGCCGCCTGCACAGGTCTATTCCCTCGTTAAAAATTATATTCACCACACTCACATAAAAGATGCAAAGCTGGCAGACAATGGCCCTCAATACAAGCTGATGGGAAAAGGAGAAGTGCCCATTTTCGAAGCGATCGATATTTTATACAAAGAAGGCTATAAAGGCTATTATAGTTTTGAATGGGAAAAATTATGGCATCCTGCGGATATTGATGAACCGGAGATAGCCCTGGCAGATTATCCGAAAGCGATGATGCAGCATTTCAACAAGTGAAGAACCCGGATCCTTTCTTTCAAAGAATAATTATCTACTCATTCTGTAAAATGTACAAGGTAACATTGCACGATCCCAGGATCTATTATTTTTTAATTCCCTTGTTATTTATCCTGGTCTATTTCCAGGTTTTTTTTGCTGATTATGCTTATCTCGATGAGATCTCATCAATTGTGCGCATAATGATGATAATTCAAACTTCCTGATGTTCCATACGCTAGGGCAGATGGCTGACAGGTCTTTTATTCAAAAAATTGTTTTCTTCCGATCTCAAGAATCGAGCAACTCAAATATTTAAGGATCTTTTCATTCACAGGCTGGATGCTAACCACATTTGCCTGGGGATATGTTTTTAGAAAATGGTTAAGTTCAGTAAAACTTAACCAGGAGCTTTGGGGTTTATCAATTAGTGCATATTTAGCATGCAGCATATCAGTTTGCGTATATATCGGCTGGGCTTCATGCATGGAAGTTTTCCTGGCAGTTGCTCTTGGTCTTTTAAGTGCAAACATACTTTTACCAATTTGCTGAAAAGGGGATGAAATCCATCTACCGAGTTAAAGGCGATTTGCTGGTTCCTTGTTTTTTGGCATTGTCTCTTTATTCATTTATCAACCTTCTTTTGGTATTTTTCTTGTCCCTTTTTTTTTACGTTATATAGAAGCGAAAAAAGGCAAGACCGGATTCAATTTTTATGATCGGGTTGATCTTTTATTTTGCCATTTACATCATTTACTATTTCTTTTTAGGTATTCTCTGCGAGGTTATCACATTGAAGCCAGTACACGGACCGAATTACATTTTTAACATTCTGAAGAAAATTTCTTTTTCTTTTTCTGGTCCTTTTCCGCAGGGTTTTAGCATGAATTTGCTTTTCTATGCAGGGAGCATTTTCTCCCAGGATATTCTATGTGCTTGTTTTTTAATCTGGCTCGGTCATTACGTTTAAACGAAATAGTCCAAATACAGGTTTTACCGGGAAAATATTTTTTGTCGCGTTTATATTATTTCTGCTTGGCATCTGATCTATTTGCCTTCTATGGTCGCTGCTGAAAATTTTCCATCATACCGGACTTTATTTGTATTTAATCTTGCTGTTTTTTTAATGGTAGCGGAGAGTTTGTTTTCACTTGTTAAAGAAGGAAAGAACAAGAAAAGATATTTTTAGCTAATTGGCTTTGCATGGGTGTTGCTTACCGGTTTTTACGCTTTCAATTTTCAATATATTGACCCGTTAAAAAGGAATATTCCGTTTTAAGAAGTTTTTTCCGGGAAAATTATAAAGCCGTCGGTTACTCAGGTGTATTTTATCAGGGCTGATAAGTTTTTATTTTCTCCTCAATTTCATACAAAGGTTTACAGGGATGAATTAGGAGCACCTTCAACATACAGGGATTGGGTGCCCAGAGCCGATCATAAAAACAGATGATCTTTGAACTGACCAATGACAGAAGTCTTGCAGAGAGAAACAACAGTGGTACAATTTGAAAATGCAGCGATATTTAATCAATCTCCAAAGAGCATCGACAATGTGAACAGTCTTCTTATTGATATGAATTTACTGTTTACCCAACAGAAATAATTTGCGGAAATGGAGTCACACTGTTATAGTAACTTCTTAAAGAAAGGAGCAAGTTCTTCAGCAAGTAGTGGCATGATCTTCCTACGTTGGGATGACCGCTACAACCTCTTGCCTGCATGGGTTTAAAGAAATACAACTCAACTTTTCTATCAGAAGGATATAAAGCATCGATATTTTCTTTACAGCAGTAAGACAATTCTGTAAAGTGATCCTCCTCTCTCGCCATTGATCATTGGGGCTGCTCAATAATGCGATCATTGCCCGGGGATATTTTGATTTTACCAATTGTACAAACTTTGTATAGTCATTTACAAATATGGTGCTGTCAAAGGGCGAACGCTCGTGTTTGCCATCGCCGTTACTAAGATCATTTGTTCCCAGCGCAATACTTTACGATGGCGGGCCCGTACGTTTTAAAATCCCAAAGACGCTTGCTGTCCACCTGGAAATCCGTTTTTCATACACCTGGGGCATTGAAGGCCCATTCATATTCCAGGTGCGATAGATCCCAATGCCGCTCACGCTGCTTAAAAGAAAATTAACTGCCAGTGTCCTCGCTACTCTTGGCCCATAAGCATAGTAAGCATTATGCTGGTCGTGATAGACTCCTGATGCCACATGGTGTTTCGGAGGGGTCGGCTGCTGCGCCACAGGTTATGCTATTGCCAATAAATTCGATCAACGGAGCTTCAGGCCTTTGAGTGGTTTTAGATCCTTCCCTGCTATCTTTTCAATAAAGATGGGACCAGTATGAGCCTCAGTTGCCTTATAGATCCAAACTGTATGCAGTCCTTCGCCGCTTGCAGTTATAACCAGCGGTCCTTCTTTCATTTCCCACGATCCTTATTCGCTTTTGATAAACACCATCCAATTCATATTGCAGGTAATTATGCGCAGTGGTATCAGTGAGATAAGCAAACACTTTGCATTCTGTGCCGGAGAAACTGAAACCAAAATTTATCGCCGAACTAATGAGCTCGAGGTCTTTTTTTCATTCCATGCATATCTTCCAAAAGGAAAAAGTGATGAAGCGGGTAAGACATTGTTGCTTGCGCCGGTTTCTTCTGAAAGGAACAATCGCAGCAAAGAAGAAAAGGATAAAAGCAGAATGAATAAGTTTATATTTCATCCTGCAATATTAGAGTTGAAAAAAACAATATGATGCTCACCAATTTTCCAATCCTAATAGTTTTTTGCCAAGATCATTTAATATGGCAGCTGAATATTTGGTTTGTTCCCATTTGCGGGGATCGCCGGGAAATGCGTAACCTTCCGAGCGATCCTGTCCTTCCATGAAGCGATCCTCCACTGCCGTAATGGTTCATTATCTTCTTCTGCAGGCATCATGGAAATGTACTGAGCCAATACGAACCTTATTATCACTCAGATTCGGACGAATGCCATGCGGTTGAAGGCTATTAAAAGATCAGCAGGTCACCTGCTTCCATTTTTACTTTCACCAGGTCGAAGCCTGTTATATCCGGCTTGAAATGATCACGATCCTCCGGTTGCGTAAGTTTCCAGGTATCATAAGTGCGGAATAGTTCAGGTATGCATTGAAAGCCTCCCATGTTTTCATCATTTTGATCGGCCAATGCCAAAACACCTTGTACATTCACCGGCTTCGTTTCAGGATCATAATCCCAATGAATAAAACCTTTGTATTCGAAACCCGGGCGGATAGGAAAATTTAAGTTTGCCCGGTCGATCGTGACCCATAATTTTTCTGTTCCCCAAATATCAACAAACGCGTCATATACTTTTGCGGTCATCCGGTTGTTCCATAGATTGTTGATGATTGTAAACTTCTACCATGCCGGTATTAGTGAGTTCCTTCATTTTCATTTCAGCCCGTGGCTGTGTGCGTACCGGGTATCTCGTATTGCTTGGATCCTTTTCTTCAAACTCCCACAAAAAATTTGCAGTCGCTAATGCCTGTTCCTTTGGCACAGCATTCCTGATCACGATGTATCCATTGCTTCTCCAGAAATTCCAATCATCTTCACTCAATACGCGGAGTGATTTTCCATTGCTCCTGTCATTTAGTTTAACTGCACTGCTTTTTGCAGTAGATGGATTGCCGGGATGTCTTTGTGTGCATTTTCCGGGATCATAGTCGGAGCCATCGTGGCGGCCATTGTTTTCTGTTCCATATAGCAAGATTATTGATTGATGAATAATAGGTTCACTAGAGGGCAGCGTTGATGCTTTTTGCTACACCAACCACCTCGAGCGCTAGGTGCTTACAGATCTTTACGTCTGCATTAATTTTTTACCTGGATGAGCTTTTCCGGGCCTGGTCTTACCCCTGGCTCTCTTTTAGCTTGTTTCTGTATAAACTTCAGTATCGCCAGTGAATCATTGTTTTTCGTTTTTACTTTATCAAATGTAGCACCGTGGTAAAAGGCCTTAACCTACATCTTCAGATGCATGTTTTTTGTCCTGTATTGATATATTTGCTTTATTTTGGAGAGAAATTTGCAAAATAACGGAGCAAATGAAGGCTCAACGCGAAGCAATATCGACTGATGAGAACAGTTCTTTTCGAATTTTGCTCACTCCTAATCTGAATGAATTATTCTACTGGCATTTTCATCCTGAGTTTGAAATTGTGTATGTAGAAGCTGATCATGGGTTTCGTCATATTGGTGATCATATATCAAGGTATAGCGGCAGCGACCTTGCGCTGATCGGGCCCAATATACCCTCACCTGAATTTTGATTACGGTGTAAAAGACACGGTGGAAACAGTGGTGGTTTCAAATGAAAGAAGATTTCCTGGGAGCACGGATTTCCTTTCACTTCCCGAAATGGTTACCATAAAGGATCTATTTGAAAGAGCAAGACACGGCCTGGCATTTTATGGAGAAACAAAACAGGCTGGCAGGGGAGAAGCTTAAGAAGTTGTCTTCCTTACATCATTTTGATCAACTTGTTTTGCTGCTGCAGGTTCTTCTATTTGCTTGCTGAAAGTAGTGAGACAGAATTGCTTAAAAGCTCAGCCGATCGCCAGTGCCTCGATGCTGAAAGAGCAACAACGATTACATAAGGTCTATCATTTTATAGAGACCCACTATCAAAAAATATTGACGTGAATGAAGTGGCTGAATTATGTCATCTTACAACAGCAGCATTCTGCAGGTATTTTAAAAGATCAACTCACTTATACCTTCACTGATTTTTTGAATCAATACCGCATCAATCAATCAAAAAGTTCCTTTTACAGGATATGACGGTTACTGAGGCTTGTTATGAAAGTGGCTTTGGAAATATTTCTTACTTCAATAAAACGTTTAAAAAATTCATCGGGGAAAATCCATCAAACCTTTAAGAAAAACATCTTAGAAATCAATTTGTAAATTAAGGCACCATATTTTCTTATTTAATTACTTAAAATTTTGAATAACATTAAACGCGACAGTTCATTTCAAAATAGAGTCATTGGTCCATATTCTCAATGATCGACCGGTTCCCTGGCAAAAATGCTTTTGTATCAGTGAAACCTTTTGTACCTACTCACAGTTTGGTCAATGCATTCTCGGATCAGCCTGTGATCAAAGATCTCGCCCACGATGAGTGCCATATTGGTTTGGTGGCAAACGATGATATTGAAACTTACGCCTCAATTTTTGCTTTATGGCTTGGAAGGAAAAAGCATATGTTCCTGTTGCATCCGAATCAACCTTTAGGCAGATGCGCAGGAAATAATCAAACGAGATAAACATAAATACAGTATTGGATTCAGGTGAAACAACAAGATTTCTTAAAAACAATGTTAATCAAAACGTCTGCTTTAATATACAAAAGGAGATCTTTGACTAATGATGTTGACGCGGGTGATGATGATCTTGCTTATGCTCTATTTACTCCGGTAGCACAGGAACTCCAAAAGGAGTTACGTTGAGCCGGAAAAATGTGGGAGTGTTTACATGGATTCTTTTGGGATACGTGGAATTACGATCACCGGAAGAAGACAGATGCCTGCAGTGTTTTGATCTGACGTTTGATGTTTCTGTACAATGCTTCGTAGCGCCTTTGACGAGGGGGGCTTGTGTGTATACAATTCCACACGACCAGATAAAATACAGCTATGTTTATGGTTTGTTGGAAGATCGATGAATTAACCTTTGGAGCGATGGCTCCGTCGATGCTTCGGTATTTGAAACCCTATTTCGGAGAAATTGACCTTCCCGTGCTTAAATATTCGCATTCTTACAGGAGAAGCTTCGCCTGTTGACTTGATTCATCAATGGCAAAAATGTGTTCCGAATGCCCAGTTGTTTAATTTCTACGGACCCACGGAAACGACCATTTATTGCACATACTATAAAATTGATCGGGGAGGTGAGATCAAAACCCTTTACGGGATGCTCGTCAATTGGAACCAATGAAAAATGTAAAGCGATCGTAGCTGATGAGAAACATAATATCTTGCCCAAAGGCGAGAAAGGAGAATTATGCATCTGTGGAGAACAGGTTTCACCGGGTTATTGGAATAGTCCTGAGAAAATGCCCAGGCTTTTTTGAAAAAGAGTGGAATGGGTTAACAGAAAGGTTTTATCACACAGGCGATCTGTGCTACATTGATAATGAAGACGATCTCATGCTTTATGGAAGGCTTGACTCACAGGCGAAGATCCAGGGATACAGGGTCGAGCTCGGAGAAATTGAACATCATGCCCGGGAGTACTTGAAAGGAAACAACGCCGTCGTGCTAACGTTTGCCAAGTCTATTGGAATACCTGAGCTCGCCATTTTTGTTGAGGGGAGAGATCGATATTTCGGCTTTAACTGATCATCTGAGAAACAAGGTTCCGCCATACATGGTCCCGACAAAAATAGCCATTGAAAAAGAGTTTCCATTGAATTGCAACGGCAAGGTTTGATAAACAAAAACTAAAGGAGAAAATGGGGCAGGTATAAGCTCAATTCTGCAGAATGCCTATCTTCGAACTCGGCTTTTAGTCCTGCTGGCTCAATAATTGCAGTTGTTATACATAATAGCATGATTACCCTTGATCTACGAATCCGGGCATTTCCTAAATCTTATTCAGTTAGAATTTAAAACTGATATTTTCAAAATACCAGATGGAAGCACACACTGAAACTGACAACAATAATTCAGGCAGGTGTTTGACGATGAGGCGATCGTTCTGAACGATCAATTGACAGCAAATGATATAGGTTCGTGGGATCTCATTATCGCATATGCTTATATGATCAGCCGGGTTGGAGGACGCTTTTTCGATCCGGTTTTCAATTGCGGAGAACCAAATAAGCTTAAAGAACGCAGGAGCCCTGGTCAGGCTAATTGAGTCGAAGTCAGGCTAATTGATTTTAATTAAAATATAACCCTTGAATAGCCATTATTGTCATGACTTTTACCAGCTTTGGGTTTCTGATCTTTTTCCCTGCGGTAATGCTGGTTTATTACATTTTGTTCTGCCTGGAAAATACCGGGCTGGATTCCCGCTGCTTCGCGCCAGTTATTATTTCTACATAGAAGCATTAAACCATGCTCCATGCCACTGCTTGCTGGCATTACATTAACCACGTATGCTTTTGCTACTTTAATGGGCAGGGCAAGGGCAGGAGAAAAGCATGAAAATTATGGCTGGTCCTCGACATAGTTATTACGCTGTTACCCTTATTCTTTTTTAAGGTATTACAATTTTGTATAATACAGGCATTTACAGCTTATTAAATTCACTGGGAATAAAGATGGCCTTGCCTGAGATAAGTTTCATCTCTGCCTGTTGGAATTTCCTTTATACATTCATGGCGTTGGGTTATGCAATTGATGTATATCATGAAGAGCATCAAACCGGAAAAAGAATCTCGGTATCGTTGCTTTATTCCTGTCATTTTTCCCCATTGTCTTATCAGGGCCAATAGAAAGAGCAACCAATATGTTTCCTCAATTCAAAGGCAAGAGCTTCAGTTTGATTACAGTAAGGCTGTGAAAGGATTTCAATTCTATGCTATGGGGCTATTTTATGAAATTAGTAGTTGCAAACAGGATCGCTATTTTGGTACACGTTATTTTTCGTGATGTTGATCACAGTACCGGTTCATCCCTGTTCCTGGGAGTTCTTCTTTACCCGATCCAGGTCTATGCTGACCTCGGCGGATATTCTCTAACAGCGATCGGATCTGCAGCGGTCATGGGCATCGACGTAATGCAAAATTTCAATCGTCCATTTTCGCAACATCCATGTCGCAGTTTTGGCGCAGGTGGCATATCTCGCTGATCTCATGGCTCACAGATTATATCTTACACGCCTCTGTCTTTCAATTTCAGAAAATATGGGATGTTGGGGACAGTGATAGCTCTTATGCTAACTTTCTTATTTCGGAGTATGGCACGGCGCGAGCCTTGACCTTTATTTTTGGGGTCTTCTGCAGGGTTCATTTTAAGTATAGAAGCAATTACAAATAAACAAAGGAGGTCTTTTTAAAAAATATGATCTTGCTAAAAAAGGTTGGTTCATATTTTGTAAGCTGCGTTTTCCACCTACCTGTTATTCGCCTTCTCAGAGTTATTTTGCGGCCCTATCGATTCAATGCAAAAAGCCTTTTTATTATTGAAAAGATATTTTCAAACTTTATTAGCCCCCTTTTACTTTGGTAATCCGTCAACGATCATTTTTTCATTATTGGGAATACTGATCCTTTTTTCGGCTGAATGGCGAAAATGGAATACCGCCGAGGAGGCCTTCCACTTTCTCAATAATAAAAATTGGATTGTCCGGAAACTTTCCTATGCGGTGCTGATTATCATCATTTTACTGATCAGGGGTCTTTGACGGAGGACAATTTATCTATTTTCAGTTCTGAGGGTTTTTCGCTTCATAATTTGGGCTTTATCTTTGTGTCCTATACCTTTTGTCATAGGGGCTCCACATTTTCTGCCTTTTGGGAAACACCGCTTAGAGGAAATTAAATCAACCCTTTACGAGTTAGCTGAACCAGTACGTGCTGATTGTCATCACATAGATATATTGAAAAGAAATGTTCACCTCAGGTTTATAGCCAAGTATTGTTTGTCTTTATTATTGTATGATCCTGGATTTTGGTATTGGCAGGGTGTTGAAGGCCTTTTATTTCAAACAAACGTCGGGGATTGATTACCGGACCACTTATTCGATCGACAAGACCACGGGCAGATGCTGCTGATATTCCGGGTTCTTCTCACAGCTATTCACGATTATATTCCCGGGACAATCGTGAAAAACGCTTAAATCTGTCTGCGTACAATGTGGGAGAGACGGCATCAGTATTCTTTATGATTATGCTGTACTAAAGACCATATTGAAACGGTACCACCTGAAAATAATAATACTGGATTTTGAAAAGAAGAATTCAGTCGAAACCAGGAGAGCTATGACAGGTTATCGTCGCCCTTTACTTTATTATAAAACCAACCGTGAGATTGGACAGTATCGTAGATCTGATGAGGACCTTATGAGAAGTATAAGATGATCTCAAATATATATCCTTATAATTCTTTAGTTTTTACCATTTCCGCGGGTAATTCAGAGTTTAACAAAAAGAGAGCGCGAAAGATATGGAAAGGCTTTGTTCCGTTGTACAGGACATGGAGTGATCCAATTGAATTTGATGACAGTTTTTTACACGACGATGTGGATAGTAATAAAGTCCAGAATGTACGAGTCCTTTATCAGGGATTGTGTCAACGGTAAATGTCCGAATTGTATATTATTAGTTCGCCGCTGTTCGTTAGACCTGATTATGTAAATAAATCCGTTGTTCTGGGAAAGCGATCGCTGATAAATATAAGGTCAGTTTTTGATTATTCGCACGGACAGTCGCATTCTGCATAACCGGAATTTATTTGGCGGACATTGCTCACCTGAATGTTTCCGGAGCTCAGTTTATTCAAATAAAATCATTGATAGAATACTAAGCCAAAGGAAATTCAAAGTCATGGGATAAATTGGCGTTCAGTTCTCCTCCATAAATAAACCTCTTAAGTACCTTCAATATTGCAGTTAATTATTCATTCCTCCCATCAATGGATCAGTCTTGCTCGCTGCACCTGTTTCTGCCTCGGCCGGCAATATTCTTCTGCAAAGGATAAGTTACCTCTTTAATTTTACGCTGATGTCATACCAGCCAAATGATTTGCCTGTATCGAGAGTAATTTCTTTTGAGGTTGCTGCATCAATGCTTTGCTCTTTTGTACCTGCCTTATAAGAATTATCCGTGATAATGATACTCTGTGATTGGTTAGCATTATTGACAATTTGCAGGATAATATTGCCGGTAGGCTTACCATTGCTTTGCTCATATTTTGCCTTCACATCAATGGATGGCTCATTTTTATCACCGCTGAATTCGCGGAAGAAGCCGTTTGGCCCATAAACCCTCAAATGATAATGACCATTTTCAAAATCATTGACAGCCCAGTTATCTTTTAATTCATCGCCTGCAACAACTGCATAAGCCCATGTTCTTACTTCTTCATTTTTATATTTCCGGGAGCATATACATAGAAAGGAGAGCCTGCGGACGATCCGAGCAAACAAATCATTGCCTGCTTTCATCGATATTTCAAACGAATTTTTTATCATCGCTTAACATTCCGTCTGCATACAACTCATAAGGAAGTGCACAGGAGGAACGAATGCCTTGTTCCTGCACGGCCATTAAAGGAGAGGAGTGAGGTTGTTTATTGATCTGCGTCAATTTCTTTTTTGTCAACCGCTTGTAATTAGAAGGCGGGTTCTTGAATTGAGCTTTATGAATACTTTCGATAAACTCATCACGATCCAGGAACTCCGGTTTATTTAATTTTTCATCATTGTATGGTCGAAATACCGACGTAAGATCACCGCATACTGTTCTTCGCCAGGCACTGATGTTTGGCTCTTCTATTTTCTTTCCAAACTTTTGACTCAGAAAATTTTTCAAGGAATTGTAATGGATGAAGTATGATCAAATACTTCAGAATTGACCCAGCCGCCGCGGCTCCACGGCGACGCGATCACCATTGGCACGCGATAACCAAGACCGATCGAACTTTCTCTTGCATGATCTTTATCGATTGCTGGTCTTCATTGGTCGACATAATCCACACCGGTATGAATATTCTTTGATGTAAAGCCAGTTCTCTTTTAGTTGGATGCGGCGCGACGAATGGAGGCACATGATCAAAATATCCATCGTTCTCATCATAGGTAAGAATAAAGATCGTTTTCTTCCACACTTCGGGATTCTTTGTGAGTATATCCACCACCTCGCTGATATACCAGTGCGCCATACCATGCAGAAGAAGGATGATCGGAAAATTTTCCGGGGCCACCAACCATGAAACCGTCGGCAGCTGCCTCGTTCTTCAACGTCTTTCCGGAACTGGTAAAGCACATCACCCTTTGGAATTTTTACTTCTCTGTCTTCATGGCCATCCTTATATTTTATGGAAGTAAGCTCGTGATAAAATGGATCATTGCGGTTGGTAACAAATGCTTTTTGATGAATATTTTTTTCGAATGCGAGATAGCTTTTCAAATTTATCCGGTGTACAATTTTTTTGATCCTCAGCATTGATGTCAATATATTTTTTTATCCATTTTATTTCTTCGTTTAGTTGTTTTGCTTCTTTGCTGTTAACATTAAGTGTTTTTAATTTTTGTTCCCGCTTTTTCAATTCTTCATTCAGACGCTTAGCCATTTTCGGCAGAGCCGCGATGTATTCAGGATGCAGCTTTACATTATATTGTTTAAAATATTCGATCGGGTTGTCTCCGAAATTTGCCAGCCAGCCGTCTTCTTCTCCTTCAAATCCCACACCCACGCTCAGTTCATTTTGGTAGATCTTCCATGAGATGCCCATTTTCTTCCAGTCGCTCAGGAAAAGTTTTCCAGTTCACCATGGTTAGATAATCAGCATCTTCATTCCACACGTTGGCCTGTGCATTCTCATCCTGTTTTTCGCGAATGGTTCCTGTCCAGAAAAACAAACGGTTCGGAGTTGTGCCGGTAAGCGAAGAACAAAAACTCTGATCGCAAACTGTAAATGCATCCGCCAGCGAATAATAAAAGGAATATCAGCCCGGGTGTAATACCCCATCGTTAGCGGCATAGACTTGTAATCATCATTACCCGAGTGTTTATTATCGAGCCAGCCATTGTATTTACCATTGTTTCTTGCATCCACCTGGTTGCTCCATGAATGAGGCAATGAATCCATCCACGTGATTTTTGTTCCCTTGATATCAAACCGGAAAGGAGCATAGGTTTCTGCCTTTTTGTTTGGCTGCAGCCATACCAGGTTGTTGCGTGGTATCGTTATTGCCCGGGGATCATTAAAACCGCGTACACCCTGCAGCGTTCCGTATGTATGATCGAATGAACGGTTTTCCTGCATCAATAAAACAATATGTTCTGCATCCATGTAAGTGCTGCCCGGCGCCGGGTCAATGGCAAGTGCCTTTGCCAGTGATGCCGGCAATACATGCAACAAACCTGCACCACCTGCCAGTACCGATGCTTTCTTCAAAAATCTCTTCTTGAATCCATAATGATGATAAATGATTAATGCAATAAAAATATCTCTTTGTCAATATACTGAGGTTAACGATACTAAAATTTAAAATGAAGGTAACATAACAAAAGAATTCAATCAGACCGGGGCTTGTCATGCCGTCCCGATAGCTATCGGGAGCAGCGAGGCAATCTGATAGCATCTTCTCATTGATTAATTGGCTTTCTTATGATGCGCAAGCTCAGTCTTTGACATCGCATCCGGACTTCACTCTTGCACGATCGCAGCCGATAAGTCTATTCGACTTCATTTAGTATTGCAATAATTGTCTAATCCAATGGTAACTTCTTCCTGAGCGGGCATGGCCCAAAATCAAAAGCCCGACTTACGGGTCCGGGCTGCACTATATGCACTATATATGACTGCTCTAACTATTGCTTTTCCTGCTTTTTAACGACTTCCCATTATCACCTCCGGTTGAACCTAACTTGATTATCTTGTCGGCATTTTCGAGAGTGAGATAATATCTTGTTCCATCAGCTATTCGCCAGTTCATAGATCCCCGTGATCCAATAACCTTTATAATCCTTCTTCTGCCCGATCTGTAGCATAAGTGGCAATGATGAAAAAGTGGATATTCCTTGCTACTCCCAACATCCCGCCATCCTTACTGTAAAAACCTGCCAGTTGCATGCCGTTAAAAGTGAAATCAACTTTGGTATACTCATCAAAAACGTACCATTTTACATCTGCCGGCGCCTGCATATTCTTTTTCAAAAGCCTTCCTGACACGTTTGTCGACTTCTCCTCCGCCTGTGCCGGCAATGGCCGCATTACCGATCGCTACTGCGATAAATGCCAGGACCATGATCATCTTTTTCATAACGTTTCTATTTAGCTTTTATATTTAATTTCTTTTGACGACATAAAGATAATATGAGAAAGAAGGTATGAAAAAGTGTTTGTGGGCGAAATGTATATTTTAGGTGGTGAAATGACATTTATACGGTATTAATGTCATTCGGGGCAGCCTATGTTGAGGCAATATCAATGTTGACATTCGACGAGGCGGACAACCTTCGTTATTCTCCTAAAGGGGGCGCTTGAATTTGATCCTTTTTCCTTCAACTTCCAAAATGAACGAAAAAGATTTCCTGATCAATAAATCTAATGATTGAAAGTGTATGCGACCTAAGTCCTCCCTTTAGGGAGACAGAGGCTTAATATCGGATTCGTATTATTAAAGAATGAATAAAAATAAGAAGAGTTCTATGTTGGTCATTGATGTATAGAACTGGTAACATAGAAACTCTTCTTTGGTTTATAGGTTGATTTCGATTGCAGACTGGATTACACTGATTTAAGGATTTAAGCGATATCATGTTAATCATTCAATCCCAATAATCAGCGCGGATCATACTGATTTAAGCGATTTGGTGATATTTCTTCCTTCCATGCTGTTTGTCTCTCACTAACTATCATATTAAATCGTTCAATCCAATAATCAGCAGGTCCTTAGTTGCTTTCCACTGGCAAAATATTCTGGTTCACTCTGAAGAAATTGTTTGGGTCATACTTCTTTTTGAGTTTTGTTAAGCGATCATAATTATCCCGGTAGCTTGCTTTTATCCGCTCCTGTCCCTCATTCATAATAAAATTTAAATACGCGCCACCAGATGAATAAGGATGCAATGCTTCCCAATAATCCTTGGTCCATTCGGTGATCTTATTTGCATTAGCCGGATCGGGGTCAACACCTACAATTACTCCTGCATATTTTGCATCGCGATAAGCCCATGGGGTTTCATCCTTTGGCACCCTGCTCACAGCGCCTGTAATAGGGTAGAGGTGCATTTGAGAAAGAGGCGTTGGTATCTTTGAGCCAAACTCCTTGTGCCTTGCGCTAAGTTCAGGTCCCAGGTCATTAAAAAGTCAGCTCTCCAATACCACTGCATTCCCGGAGGCAACAGACCATCGAATAATGTTTGAATTGCCGGGTAAGGCATCGGCCCTACGTGTTGGAAAATAGGATCCATCGCAAGTATGGGTTTAAAGACTTCTTCCGCTTTTCCAGGTCACCAACATAACACCATACAATTCCGCAAAACTGTTTTTATGAAGCGATTCAGGAAACGGTGGTCCCGGTATAACCAGTGTCGCAATAAATCCATTCAATTCCTCTGGTGCATCCTGGATAAATTGGTGATACCATTTCATGATCTCATTTGTTTTTCAATTGGCCACAAAGTGGGTCCTCCGAAAACAGTTTTGACAGGATGTGCCCGGAATTTAAATGAAGTGACTATTCCAAAATTGCCGCCACCTCCACGAATAGCCCAAAACAGGTCGGCATTTTGAGTAGCATTTACCGTTACAAATGTTCCATCTGCCAGGACCATATCAGCTTCCAGTAAATTATCAATGGTTAATCCGTATTTTCTTGCTAAGTAACCTACACCTCCGCCAAGCGTCAGACCGCCTACACCTGTTGTTGAAATAATTCCTGCCGGCACAGCAAGCCCGAAAGGATGAGTTGCATGATCAACCTCGCCCCACACATTTCCACCACCAACTTTTACTGTTTTTTCTTTGGGATCTACCAATACAAATTTGATCCCCGACAGATCGATAACCAGGCCGTCATCGCATAAACCGAGACCGCCGGCATTATGTCCACCCCTCTTACAGAAACCAACAATCCATTCTCTCTTCCAAAATTTACAGAATGAATTACGTCAGCAACATCCACACACTTTACGATCATTCCGGGATGTTTATCGATCATGGCATTGTATACTTTGCGTGTATCATCATAAGCGGGATCGCCGGGAAGAGTGATTTTCCCCTGATCTGGGAAGCAAAATTTTTCAACGGCAGAGGCATCCAGGCTTCTAACTGAATTTGTCATAGTGCTATATTTTAAATTTTAAGGTTAAAAAAATTGAACCGGGAGGGGATTAAAAATTGTAAATGAGAACAAGGTTCTATTCTCAGTGTTGAATAGCTTGTTTCAAAACTACAACCTGGTAAGCTCCAGGGCTGTAAATTTTAGTTCAAATACATGTAATTTTTATTCGTGAGACTTGCTTTTTGCAAACAAAGTGCGGCAAAAAGCTTAGTCGACAATCCCGAACTCGAGAGGCGGAAGGTATAACACTCCGTAGCTTGCCAGGTCACCTGAGTTCAAGCTTGCTCTGAGGTTTCATACCTGTGATTCAGGCGTGCTGCTCAAGTTCCGGGGCTGCCCTGGCGAGCAAATACCCGGTAGGAAATGACCATATTTTTTGAAAGCATTTTGAAAAATAAGAAGGACTGCTAAAACCTGTCTCAAAGGCTATTTCTGAAATATTGCCTGCATGTTTTGTTTAATAATTTTACGGCTTCATTCAACCTGTAATCTTTTATAAAGGTATTGGGCGATTTACCGGTCAGCAACATCAGTTTTCGATATAGCTGAGATTTGCTGTGACCAACCGGTTTGTTAAAATCATCTACTTTTAGATTTGCATCGTTCCACACTGAATCCATATGATCCATTAATGCGGCAATGAATTTTTCGTCTTCTTTTGTAAGAGCCATGACGTTTTCATTTTCATGAAACTTATTTGCGTTTTCACTTTCGTAGAGATGTTTAACTTCAGATGTAACGATTATTTCAGCCTTAATGATCTGGCACACCCGGTCAGCTATTTTAATAGTGTCCTCAAAAAGCAGTTGCTTTTCTGTTACAGGGACTCCTGCACTTAGCCCTATTTTTAAACTGATCTTATTTTTAGATTGGCGTTGGCAGGATCATATAAAACGGATTGGATCTTAAAAGCTGCATGAACTGCATTTGAAACAGACTGAAAAGAAACGAGATAGTAATAATCAGTTTGCCTGACGGGTTTTGCCGTCATAGGCGTCTAATGAATTGATGACTTCCTGGTTAAAGTTCTTCAGTGAAAACTGGAATTGATCAGACCCGCTTTGAAACGGTGCCAGGTGTTTCAATTCAATGATCATTATAGTTCTGAAGGCGGGATCATCGATAATGTTCAATCCGGTGTCCCTCTTTTTTAGGATCCTCGATCCTTCCCAGGAAAAGACTCTACAATACTGGGTTCTACTTCGATGATGCGATGGGGAACCTGGCCGTGTGCATGATTATGCATATCCTCGAGGGCTTTCATATCAGGCGCTTCAATTAAGCAGAAGGCCGTTTTTCTTTTATCATCGAACCAATAGGTCAGTCCCCTGCAACCAAACTGGTCCTGTACTTTCAGATCCTGCTGATGCAGTTGTGCTACATGTTCGGCTGTGACCGTTTCTGACACGTCATGACGGTCCATATAAATTGGCATATTACAAGTTTTAGACCTGGTACACCAGGTTTCACAATTGCTGAACAGTTAATTTAAGCATTAAAATTAAAATAAAGTCAGTTTATCATAGCTTTAACATCAATCAACCACACTAAAGTTTTTATATGGCTTACTCCAGGTCCTCTGTTCAGTTACTCCTGCTTTTCCTGTTTCTTTCCGTAAATGTTGTCGCTCAGAAAGCAACTTCCCTTCCCGGTCGGTGCCCGAAGCGGAAGGTGTTGCCAGCGACGATATAGTTAAGTTCCTGGATGCAGCCGGAAAAAGCAAAACAGAGTTTCACAGTTTTATGTTGCTTCGGCATGGCAAAGTGATCGCGGAAGGGTGGTGGAACCCTTACCGTTCCGATCTTAAGCATACTTTATATTCCTGCAGCAAAAGTTTTACAGCTACTGCCGTTGGATTCGCTGTACAGGAAAAGAAGCTTTCTTTAAATGATAAGGTGATCTCTTTTTTCCGAATGATCTTCCGGATACGGTCAGTAAATTTCTTTCACAGCTCACAGTGAAAGATGTTTTGATAATGGCGGATGGCCAGGAACCGGATCCCGACAGGTGCCGTCGGTACAAAATATACCAACTGGGTCAAGGGTTTTTTGAGACTCCTATTTTACACGAACCAGGTTCGGTGTTTCTGTATAATTCATTAGGCACGTACATGCTTTCTGCCATTGTACAAAAAGTAACGGGGCAGAAGGTAGTCGACTATTTGAAACCAAGATTATTTGATCCACTAGGTATAACTGGGTATGGATTGGGAAATGGATAAACAGGGCATTAATACCGGTGGTTGGGGACTAAGATTGAAAACCGAGGACATGGCAAAGTTTGCCCAATTGTTTTTGCAGAAAGGCAAATGGAATGGCAAACAAATTTTACCAGCATCATGGATAGAAGAAGCAAGCACTAAAAAGATATTACAGAGTCCTGATGCGCCGCAATCAAGGAGGGATTCAAGCGATTGGTTGCAGGGCTACTGTTACCAGATGCATGGCGATGCAGGCATAATGCTTTTCGTGGCGATGGTGCTTTTGGCCAGTTCTGATGATCGTAATGCCGGAACAAGATGCAGTGCTGGCGATCACTGCAGAATCACCAGACCTCCGGGGAGAGATCAATCTTGTTTGGGATTATTTATTGCCGGCTTTTAAAAACGATAAGCTACCCGCTGATGATGCTGCAGCCGCAAGATTGAAAGAAAAATAAGATCTCTTGCATTACCTATTCCGCAAAAGAATACAGAGGCCGCTGGCAACAGCGATCAACGGAAAAACTCTTTACGGCTTCACCGAATGCGTTGCGTTTGCAAACCATCTCGTTTAGTTTTTCAAATGATGAGTGTAATGTAAAATTTCAAACGGATTCAGCAAATTACCAGATCGCATTTGGTAGCCGGCAAGTGGCAGCCAGCCGAAACAAATATGCCGCAGCCGGCATTGACGGCAGGGAATGATCGAGAATAACAGCATGATCTATCCTGCAAAGGTCAACGGTGCATATACACTGGAAAGATGCCAACACACTTGAACTGGTATTAAGATATATTGAAAGTCCGCATACTGAAACTTTTACTTGTCATTTCAATGGCAATAAACTAACGATCGACGCAACCAGGAGTTTTGATTATGGAAGAACTAAAACGGTGATCGAAGCTGAAGAAAAATAGTTTGCAATGTTTCTATCGTAAGGTAATTGTTATCATCTTCAAGCCGAAACAAATTATCCCGGCAATAAGTTTAACTATAACCAGTAGAATCTTGTCTATTTGAATTAAAGGGCACATACTTCCTGTTTTCATTACTATAACAAATGGGGTGGCTTCGATCGGACAAAATTGAAGATCTTTTTCTCTTAATATTCGATCTTATCATGACATCAGAAATTTCAGGCCAGGACTTCTGTCAAGACTATGAATTCAGTAGCTTAGCATACCGTATGCTGGCTTGAACCATACCCGACTAAGAATATATGGAAAATAGTGCCAACAACATATATAAGATGCTATGTGGAAACTATTACAAAAGATCATATTTACCAGCCCGTATATAACCCTCAGGCTGTGCTGGCATCGTCCAATTAGATAATGGAATTCTGTCTTTAAGAGCTTGATTTGCGTTTTGCTTTTTTCATGGAGACATTACCTGGGAGAGAAAGGATAGATCTTTTCAATGAGATAACTATTTTCCTGCTCAAATTCTTTTGAAATCACTGTCTCAATACTCTCTGCGTAATTTATCATAGGCAAGAACTTCCACTACTGCAGAGTTAAATTAAATTGTTATCTCTGCATGAATAGAAGATTAAGTTTGGAAAAAGAAAAAATTGATTTAGTGAGAATTAAATGGTGGGCAGGCTGCTTATTGGGAATCCATTACAAAAAATCATATTTTACCAGCCTGTATATAACCGTCAGGCTGTGTTGGCATTGTCCAATTACATAAGGAATTTTGCCTTTGAAACTTGATTTGCGGTTTGCTTTTTTCATGGAGACATCACCTGGAGAGAAAGGATCGATGCTTTTCAATGAAATAAATATTTTGTTCCAATTCCTTTAATATCACTGTCTCAATACTCTCTTCGTGAATATATATCGGCAAGTCTCTTCACTGCTGCAAGGTAGATTAAGAATTGTTACCTGGGCGTGAATAGTTTGGGTAATGTTAACAATTAGGTTTCGGAGGGGTAATAGTAGTGGTCATATTGCGCCAATACCTTTGTCTCTCTCATGTGGCGAGTTAATCGTTTTAGTCCTTTGTTTTTACAGGGGACTTTTTAATTGAATGATAATAGCTAAGGAAGATAGGAGCGAAGCATCAGGCCATCTTCTCGTGCTGCTCCATGATCTTTGTCAGCAGATCAACTGTGCCGAGCATCTTTTAATTTATCGACTTTTTCAATGCCATTTCGTAAAACGCGTATAATGGTTTGATGATCATCCGTAAGATTTCTCACTTGTTCATTTTGATCGGTTGTGTAGTTCTGTTCTTCCAGGTTGGTAAGTTTTAAAAAATCTTTTAACCGCCCCTCAGCATGATGGCCGATCATCCGGATGCGTTCGGCAATTTCATCGATCATCTCGGCAAGTTCCTCATATTGCCCTTCATAAAATTTGTGCATCTCCATGAAATTATCTCCTTCATAGTTCCAGTGATAATTTCTTGTTTTTGTATAAACAATATGCTCATCCGCCAGCAACCTGTTCAATACTCTCTGCAATTGTTCTTGCATTCTTGTCCGTCAAACCAATTTCTGCTTTCATAAAAATTTTTCAAAGGTAAGGCCTGGCATAGTTAATAAAAAACCGCCCTCGCCTAGGCAGGACGGTCTCTATTCTCAATAATGCGATGTCATCGTGTTATAACAAATGGATTTCGTGCAACAATTTTTGCATTTTGCTCTAATATCAAAATGTAATTTCCGGAAGAGATCCTGTTTAATCTAAATTATAAACATGTTCGCCGGCGGTTTGATTGCCCAGTTGTACCGTCTCTCAATATGCGGCCATCCAGGATCAATAACTTTCATTACCGTGTTTCCGTTATCTGCAAGACGATAGCTTGTTACGGCATTGAAACCTCTGACAGGGTTTGGTGCCACAATTATGGCTGGCAATTTATTCGTAACGTCCTGCAGTGAATTTAATCCTGAGGACGTGAAGCCTGAACCACCCAGAAATATTAATGGTGTAATCTTCCACTTCTCCATAGTTAAAGGCTGAGCATGGATTTGTTACCTGGCCTCCATAATGCATTTGTATACGCATTCGGGTCGGGCCACTCTTTGCAGTTGTGGGTATAGTAATATTTGCGGTGCCGCCATTTACTGATGTAGTGGAAACCTGCGACAACTGTTTCACCGGTATTGTTTAAGGTTCCGTTTTGATTGTAATCGATATACACTGTCCAGTATTCCCTGTAGTTACTTCCACTGTAACCCGGCTTGAATGTGATCGTATAGGTAGACCCGGCAGTTACGTTTGTACTTAGATTTGTGTAATTGCCGTACCCGCTATTACTGTTACTTGTTGTATTAATAGTTCAAAAATGATCTGTTTTTATCCATTCATAAGTTGTGCTGTTGCCTTTCGTGCGCAATAGGTAATAGCGCCGCCTCCAGTAGTTGTAAATGATGCAGCAGCACTGTAGGCACTTGTTCCGCGCTGAGCAAACAGTTTGTACCTGGAATTGGTATGCTGTGCCTGCAGTGAGTCCTGTTAAACTCCGGGATGTCGTTGTGAGCCGATCACCGTTGTCCATGTTGAGGATGCTGAAGCCTTCCATTGAAGGTTATAAGTTACCGCGCCCGGATACAGCGGTCCAGCTTACCGTTAGCGCTTGTGTTGAGTAATACTTGAAGCAGTTAAGCCTGTCGGTGTGCCACAACTGCCGCCACCTCCACCTCGCTGTGCCTACACCTACTGCAAACCATGCATTTTGCACCTGGGTCACTTCATCTCGAACCAGATCCATAAAGATCTGTTGCTGCATTGACTACATGCGGTTCTCCAGTCGGCATATTTTGATGTGGGTGAAAGATAAACGTTTCTGAGCGATAAAGGACCTGGTCAGCTTTTGCAAGCCCTATACCTGTTACTGAATAACTGTTGCCTATATCATTGGTGCCGCTTCCTCCATGTCACGAGTAAATAAAACATAAAGTTCCCAACACCACTATTGGTATGCACTCCTCCGTTGTCTGCCGTGCCCGTGTACCAATAAGTGCCTTTATAGGTATCTGGTTGACTGCGGGAATTTGGATTTGACATATCGCGAATTATCCAGTTCATGTCATTACTCATCAGCCAATTTACATCTGAGGGTTTGCTCCAGAATTGTACTGATTTACCCATGATGTCACTCATGCTTTCATTCATGGCGCCACGACTCGCCACTGTAATTCAAACCGCTTGTTGTTTGTGTAACTCCATGTGTTAATTCATGACCTGTGACATCGATACCTGTTACGCCACCCGCATGCACCGGTTGAACGTTTATTAAAATTCATAGCGCTGCCATCCCAGAATGCATTGTCGGTATAAGTAGGGTCGTTTACATAGCTATACAGCGCTCCGCCGTGTCCGTTATAACTGTTGCGACTAAAATTGGCGTGATAAAATGACATAGGTCTGGGAAACGCCATAGTGTGCATCGAAAGTGCTGCGATGTTAGTGCTGGTTAGCGTCCAGTTTGCGAGAGCTGCTCGCATAGTCAGCGCCACGCTGGCCACTTTCTCCATGTAAAGTGATGATGCCGCTGCCTTTTGTATAATCCCGCAATCGGTAATTGGTGCCGGTAAAAGTCACTGTGGATAGTTTGTGAACCACTGTAGGCCGTTGCTGCTGTACCGGTAGCATCTGTATAAAAATAGTTTTGTCTTTTTCCCGAGATAATTACCGTTTTTAGCATCGATAAAATAATCGGCGCGCTGAACGGTTGCTTTGCATACACATCCACCTATATAGGCAAGTCGAAGGTCACGCGGACTTATTTCATCACCATCATTAAACCACACCAGTGTTGCAGTAGGCGCATAGCTTGCCTGCGTGCGTTGCCCATTTGATCTTTGATCGCTTTGCTCATCCCCGCGGTCCTGCCACATATACAACTGGGCGTTTACTTTTTAACGGCAAGATAATCGATACTGGACAGATGATAATGCCGGCATAGTGAATAATCATTCGACTCATCGAAGTCCGACAACAATTTCTCCACTGAGTTTTGAGAGCTTTCCGTTCTTCACATGCGCCAACATACATCGAATTCTCAATGAGAATTCCTTTTAAAGTTTGATAATACCGGTAGTGTGTAAAACCAAGTTTATCGGCTTGCTGATCCATCCGTACAAAATCGGATTGCCTGTCAAGATTCAAGAACAGTTCTTAGCTGACTTAAAACTAAATGTTCTCTGCTGATCCAGACAGCTCGATGAATTTTTTGCTGATCCCGCGGTCACCGCGGATCGTTTCGCGAAGGCTTTTTGTGCATGGGCTTGCAGAAGCACAGTCAACAAAGACAAGTTGTAAAGATCCTTTCTCATGTGCATTGGTTTTTATTTGAAGAATAGTGTTTCCCATCAAAGAATTTTGATCCCGGATCGGGATCGTAGAAAAACTGAGATAAAATCTTTGCAAAAGGAAAATACAATAGTTTCGAAAGGGTACTTTAATTTGTCTTAAAGATAAAGCCCGTCTATTGATCAGAAAGTTGGTATCAGGTTGACATTGTGAAACTATGATTATTTTTAGTGATAACAAACTTTTGATCCGTGTCAGTGAATAGAAATTTGCTTGCTGTCTTATTATATTATGAGGCGAATGGAAGATCGAAAAGTAAAGGTTATCGCGAGTGACGCAATCAACGCTTGAAGAGCATTGAAACAAAAATTTTGAGTACTGGCATTGCTATCATGCCTGCAAGGAGCTAAAGTCTTTATTTATCTTTGTTCAGAGATAAAATGATCCAACAACCAATTTATAAAACTGAGGTCCGCTATAATGATTTCTGGATAAAGATCATCGGATCTCTCGTTGCTTCAGAAATGATCGATTCTATTGGCAGGGAGGAATCGATCTTTAAAGAGATTACTCATCCATATTTTTACACCGACCCTGTTGGGGGATTTATTATTTCTCTTATTCTTTGGGAGATCGTAAGGTTTGTTATCCGTCGGCTCGACAAAAATATAACTGGATCGATCACCCTGCTCAGACGTATTTCTCTTCAGTTTCTTCTTGCCATCGTAGTTCCGGCTTTTTATGTTTTTGTATTTACCCTCTTATTCATGAAGCTGGCCTACAACCAGGATATTTTTAAGACCGAATGGCTGTATAATGAATTTTATGTTGTCATCCTGATCATTGTGATCATAAATCTTGTTTACTTCACCTGGTGGCTTTTTATAAAAGGTGGCAGAGTACTTCATGGACAATCATTAGCTTTCTCAAGATCCAAAAACAAACGGCGATGCGGCGATAAGCAATCGGATCCCGGAACCCTGCTGCCATAATAACAGTAACAAAGGCTGGTAAGAATATACTTTTGCCGCAGACTGAAATTACCTATGTAGTTTTAGAGGGCAGCTATACTTTTATCAAAACACTGAAAAGCGAGAGTTTTGTAACAACATACACACTTGATGAACTCACTAAAATGATGGATCCCGATTCGTTCTTCAGGGCAAACAGGCAGATCATTGTCAGACCGCAAGGTATGCAGGGCTTACCAGGAATATTTGAAAACGGCTGAGATCAGCATCAGATCTACTCGGTTGATGTAAAATTTCCTGTTATTATGTAAGTCCAAAAAGAGCAAAGGCCTTCCGCAATTGGATCTCTGCCCTGGCCATGACCTAGATCAATATAGCTTCACGTCCCTGTTTATATGCTTCGAGCACATTTTTTTACGTCGCTAATGTCGATATCAGCGCTTTGGTTCTGTATAGTTTTGTACAGGCTGTTGATCTGGGGTGTGGCTCTGGCTGAAAATTGCACTGGATACAATGGATACATTTCAGCCGATACAAAAATTTGACGCAAGAGGAGTCACCGGGGTGGTGGACGCCTTAGAGGTTTCGCCCTTTTTCGCCATATTACTCCGCTAATGTTCCTTGCGCCTGGGAATGCCGGTATTGTTTACAAGACAGGAACTTTTGTTTTTAGGGCAGCGCAGGGCACTGACAAAATGTTAGAAGGAATTTTTCACTTTGCTCACCGACTTCAAGAAATTCGTTGCCATTTTTAGCATCTTGTTTTGGTTTTGGTTTTTATGTGCAATTAAAGAGAGCAGAAGAACGGGGCATCGCATTTGGAAAAATATTTTTCTGATCCGGATGCTATTGCTTTTGACGATCGCCTGTATCCACGCTTACTTTTTATGGTTTGAGCGATATTATCAGGGACTATGCTCTTTGTGGTATGTTAGGCATTGCTGGTATATAAATGGTCTCCGAAAAATTTTTGATTACAAGGTCTTCTCTTTGCGGTTCTGGGCACGGCAATCGTTTTCTACTAAACGGTGTGATGGGCGTTTCACTTACCCTTTTGATACGTCGATCGTTAATGAGCAACCTGTTCTACATCTATTGGCGTTATCTTCAAATAAATGCGAGGATAGATCCCTTCAGAAATTTTATCCAGGATTCACCCATTACCCTCGTATTCGCATTTGGCTGCATGCTGGTTGGATTTGCAATGGCCAAATCAGGCTTTTCACGGAGCAGAAAAATTTAGAAAAACTAGGAAAAGGTTAATTGGCCTGGGTTTATTGTTTGGCCTGGTCTGCAGTTACCTTTTCTGGATGATATCGATCGGTAAACTTGAACTTACTCACTGCGTTAATATGGTTACCGGTAGTCATAGTTGCAGGTTTGTTTTTACAAAGTCTGTCTTACATATCGGCGTTTGTAAACCTGTATCGATACAATTGGTTTAAAAAGCTCGTGCTTACCGTTTGAATTTGTCCGGCCGCATGGCACTTACTAACATATCACTGCAATCATATTCTACCTGCTTATTTTCTTTCATTGCACAAACGGCTTGAAACTTTACGGAAGAATTACAGTGACAGAAACTTATTTGGTTGCGGGGTGCTTTCATCGTGCAGGTAATTTTCAGCAAATGGTGGTTAAAAAATCGATCCCAGGGACCGATCGAGTTTTATGGAAGAGCATGGCTTATCGGTTTTTCTCAATAGGTGCCCGACAAAAGGAAGTTTCAACCGGTTCTCAAATAGATATAGTATGAGGATTTAAAAATCAATTATCCTGTTTGTTGGTTTTCATTTCGACAGGAGCCGTTGCTCAATGGCGGCAATACGTAACTG